>JAEEGL011383543.1_pt1 | contig 65443 bp, 74 predicted proteins | sample 9134231 | NCBI WGS metagenome assembly JAEEGL01 (sample SAMN16246548, study PRJNA631951) | gut metagenome | biome: gut microbiome; feature: rumen; material: fiber-attached | host: Bos | place: Iran: Karaj | collected 2018-10
CTAAAAACTAAACATGATATAGATAACATAGGTTTTGCTTAAATGCACGGTTGATGCGTGTGTAATTGTATAACACAACATCACAGCATCTAAGCAAAACCATTTTTATATAACTTCGTGAATTGTGTGTTCATCGTGTTATAATGTAGATACAGTAAAAACACAAAGGAGGTACAGGTATGCCTTATACCAAGAGTGATTGTTATACGATTTATGCGTATGTAGCCCCGGACGGGCGTAGGTACATAGGTAAAACCGGTTCACAGCAGGGTGAGCGTGCAGGAAATGGTGGTGCTGGGTACAAGCACTGCAGTTGCTTCTGGAAAGCTATTAACCGATTTGGCTGGGAGGCATTTAAGTACGAAGTCTTGGCAGTAATCTCAAAGAACGAACCAGAGGCTGCTCAGAAAGCGTGTGACCTAGAAGCTCGGTACATAATGCAATATCAGACGACTAACATCAGATTCGGATTTAATCGTTTCAAAAAAGATTCACCAAGAAGTTACGAAAAGCTGGCAGAGTCTCGTAGACATCGTCGTGTAATAAATAAGGACGGAGTAGTCAAGCACATCCCAGAGTCAGAACTCGACGGTTATATCAAGAAAGGTTGGAATATGGGGTATAAAAGCACATCCTGATATATTCTTGTATAATAGGACGTACAGAGGCATCATGATGTCTCTGAGTAATAGTATATCTCGAGATACACTATTGATTTTATCTACCGAAAGGAGAAATTTATCATGGTAAATGTAAACAAACCAATTTCTAAGGACGACGGTAATGTTCAGACTGTAAAAAATCGTCGCCCTAGAAACGCAGAACTCAACAGTTCAAAGAAAATAACTGATGGGTTATCAGCTAGAACTAGAATATTACAGAGACTCAATTGCAACCTCGGTTCAGAAGACTGGGAGAAGTATTTTAATCGAATGACCGACCAAGAAGTAGCTGAGCAATTCAGTATTCCAGTGGAAACTGTAATCGAGGATAATGAAAAGATTAAGTCTGGTAACTACGGTGAGGTAGTAGGTCATTATCTACTTAAACCAGAATACGAGAATAAGCTAGATGCAGCTGAGTACGCATATCTTGATATATTAGCTGATGGAACCGTTGGTTACGCACTCGGTGAAGGTGGTGGCTTAGCTACTCGTTTCTACAGTGTGACATTAGATGATGTATTGAATGCCATGAATGGTGATGATGACCTTGATAGCTCATGCGGTGATAAAACTGATGCCGATTCTAGCCTCAACTGCGAAGCTGGTTCTGCCAAGGTTTCTGGCACAGTAACTATCTATAATGATTTTGCTGACCTCGATAATGATACTACAGAACGCCTGCTCAGAAGCAGAATCGAGAAAGCCGTTCCTGGTGCTAAGGTTGACTTCGAAAAGGTTAACGATACCGACGTTAAGGTAAACATCGACTGCCCCGATGCGGATGCTGATAAGGCACGTCTGGCAGTAGAGTCATCAGATGTAACCAAGTCCGTCGACTGGGAATCTGCAACCGAGGAGCTCGACTCAGCTAAAGATGCTGATAAGACAGCAGAAAGCACTACTCTGAACTCTTCGACAGAACCTGAAGGCGATGCTGATGGTGGTGAGTCTGTATCTGAAGGTGTTGATGCATCTGACATCAAGATTACCACAGAGTCTGGTAACGAAGTGTCAATGCAGGACATCAAGATTGTGCAGAATCCTGACACTAATGAGTTAGCAATCTTCATTCCAGAAGACGAGGAGGAGACTATTCCTGAGGGATTCAGCGTAATCGGTATGGTTGTACCAGACACTCTCAATTCTACTTCAGCTATCGAAGGCGGCGATGTTTGCCCTGAGTGCGGACAGGACCCTTGCGTGTGCGAGGGTGCAGATGACGGCGAAGAGCTCGACTCGTCTAAAAAAAAGAATGAGCTGAACTGCTCTAGCAGCTCAGGACTTCTTGAGGTCGCTACCGAGTATTATGAAGACGAGCACGACGCACTCGTAGATATTCTCCAGTCAGTTGGTGACCTCGGCTACGGTGATGCTGTCTACGAACAGCTCATCAAGAATTACGGCTATGAAGGAACCGACGCTCAGCAGGCTGACGAGGCTCTAATCAGAATGGCAAGCGACGAGGCTGACGAGCATGATTTCTTGGTTAGTCTTATTCAGGCCATCGAAGCTCTCGGCTACGGTAAGCAGGTATACACAGATGTGCTCGGAATCGGCGGAAACGTTGATAGTTCCGTGAACAGCTCACTTGGTGGCGGTGACGATAGGCAGGATGCTACAAGTCAGGTTACTGTACCTAAGAGTTTTCCTGATGACAAGGTTCATGACCTATACAGATGGGTGGAAAACGAACTACTACACGAAGGCATTGACGTTGATGTCTATGGGGTAGGTAGACCGTCAGCCAGCACAATCAGTTTTGAATTCGAGGTAACCGGCAGAGACCCAGCAGAAGTTGATGCTATCATCGAGGACCGTGTTAAAGAATTCATTGCTAACGGTAACAACGCAATCCAGTACCCAGAAGGTGACCCTCGTAGCGAGTTGAACAGTGATAAGCAAGGGAAAAACCTGAATTGTACTGTTGACAATGCTCGTGTCGAGCAGACTGAGCAGGGTACCTGGGTTGTTCGCGCAGATACTGACCGTTTCGGCAAGGATGCTATTCTATATGAGCACTATTCTGAAGAAGGTGCGAATAAGTATCTAGACCGTCTGAAGGCTGGCGGTGATGCAGTAGCTAACGGCTACGATGGTCATATCGACCCTAAGAAGGTCGACCTCGATTCTGGTAACGGCATCGCAGAAGCTAAGCTAGACAAAGCATCCATTTCCAAGGCAATGTCTAAGGTCCTCACCGAGGATAAAGACACACCACTTGTTTCTATAAATCTGAAAGACGGAATCTTGGTATACCTTCAGCCGGCAAGCTACGACGACAACAGACTTATCGAAGACGGAAACTTTGATGAGGCTAAAATCTATGTTGCAATGTACGACGAGAATTTCAATCCCATCATGGTGAACGGCCGAAGAGAGAATAAGATGAACGGATCTGAGGTTGTCGACTACATCAAGCATAATCTGAATATGTAATCAGGAGGTGGGGCTCTATGCTACGTATTCCAATCAAAGGTGGTAGGTCCTTAAACTCCACTTTCGAGAACCACGAACACTCTAAAGAGTCTAAAGAAAAAATTGCTGAGGGAACTCTTGAGTATCACGTCCAGAGACTTGAAGACGGTGTGGTAAAGGAAACCTACCACGATATGTGGGATGCGGTCGAGTGGGTCAAAAACCACAGAAAAACTCGTGCGAAAGACGAGAGCATCTACAAAAGAATTCAGTTTGCCGTCTACGGCTGCGACGGTACCAAATCAGCATACGGTTACGAGTGGAAGCTTGACCAGATACCGGGTAAAGACCTCAAGGAGGAAGACTGATGCAGCCGCTGATGCGTAATTCGCTTCAGAAAGACAAGATACGGACTAAACTAAGGTGGATGAGCCGAGAACGATTCTCCACCTTAACCCCGTATGAGAAGTACCGTCGACACATTCTGAGTGTCAGAAACGAAGTATATCGGCAACGATTTCTTGGAATCACTGACCTGAGTCATCAATACGACATCTCCAAGTGGGATTTTAGCAATGAACCCGACATTCCTTCTCGTCTGTGTTATAAGAATGAACACTGGAAGGTGTACAAGGACGCTAATAAAGAAGCGATGCGGCGTATAACTAATCGACCGATAGGACGGTACACACCCTGGGGTAACCTAAGACAAATATATCCGACATTCGAGGCAGCCGCAGAATGGGTGTTATGGTATTTCCAAGACCACATTTCTGATGTTCAGGGAGCGCGCCCGCCTAAGAGTAAGGAAAGAATTGAACGTAGAATACGACAGTGTTGCTTACATTGGATGGACGTAGCACCTGATGACCAGTTTGCTTTCGATTATTTCTGGGAAGATGAGATATATAATATGGGTAATATACCGTCGGTAGAACGCCCGTATGATTTTGTCTGGAAGTACCTGACATTCGAGGAAGCAACTACAATCAATTATGGTGACTTAGAGTCACTTGACTATATAGGAAGTAGGGGGCGAGACTGTGCTAAGACTAAATTGTAGAGCTGTTTCACAAGCTAACCCATTCACCGATAAGCACGAAGGGGCTGAGCGAGAAAAGCAGAAAATGTGGACAGACTTCCAGTCGTCTAATATAGACGGCATGGCTTACAAAGTTGAAAAAGAACAGCTGTGGGTTCGTTTCAAAGATGGGTCTGTGTACACCTACTTCGATGTTCCTTTGAACATTGCTAAGGGCTTGTACAAAGCTGGTTCGAAGGGAAGATACTTTTGGAAAAAGATTCGCAATAATCCCAGATACCAATATCAAAGATTATCTGCGTCTCTTCAACATCGACTCGATAATTATGCAGGTCTGCGAGAAGACCTAGGAGGTGAGTGAATTGAGAAAATTCAAAATCAACTCGGGTGCAAATGTTATGCCTAGCAGATTTGAGAATCCGGTAGATGCAGAATTTCTCGAGGATGTCAAAAATATTATCACGCTCGAGGACGGTACTTCGCTTGATTTGAGTCGAGCTCGACTACTGTATAATCCGAATACACATCAGGTGCAGCTGACAGACGCCGAAGCCAATCCTAAGGACTTCATTCAACTCGCTACGCTCACCATTACCAAAGATAAGCCTGAGGTGAATAACGATGAGTCATTCGAGGAATCGACCGAAGAGGGAACGGAAGAAGAAGCTCTTGGCGAAGGCGCGGGAGAAGCAGTCGAACGTGACACAGGAGACATCGAAGAAGAAATGCCAGCAGACGGAGAAGGTTCCGGTGAGTTCTTCCAGTAACCACATGGTTACGCCGGCAAAGCTGGCAATATTACGAAAATACTTCAAGATAGATTAAGGGTAGGGCGGTTCGGTTGAATCGCCCTATTTTATATCGCGAATTGCTTAAATGCACGGTGTTTATATAATACAGTATACGTCGTGAACCACTGCATTTAAGCAAAATCACAAGATACATGGGAGGTTAGTATATGTTATTTAGAGTTAGCCAGATATCACCTACGGTAGAGCTCGTATTTGCTGACGCAGAGCGTTTCATCAACGTCTACCCTGCATATCACCAGAATGGTGACTTGAATTATTGTAATGTTGACCCAGCTGCGTGGTCACAGGTTGGTACAGAATATCAATGGGAGACTACCTGTCTAGGTATTACTGACATGACAGTACCGGTTATTCAATTAATTTATTCATACAATGCAACCGCATCTGAAAAGCAGCAACAATATGAAGCGTTTAGACTAATAACAGCAGTTGAAACTGTGACTAACAAGCTTCTATTAAGAACACCGATACGACCTAGCGTGGCATTCCGAATTAGATACAGAAGGCTCGACAGAATGGATTTGGCAATCTTCATGAATCGATATTTCGGTGTTGGTTTAGGCGTGAATGCTAATTCAGATAGTGTTGACATGTCGATGTCATCACTTAATCCCATCAATAATTCCATGCTGGCACTCACTGCTAGGGTGCAACCAGCTACAACCGGCACTGCTGGTGTGATGTCAGCCGATATGTTTGCCAGACTCCTGAAACTTGAGGACACCTACAATAAATCACTGACACAGCCTTATAGAATTGACGGATTTAGCTCAGCCAGTGCTAGCACGCCCATCACTACCTACTATGCTGATATTATTTCAATTCAGGCTATACCTCAAGATACCTGGTATAAAGAGTGTGCCCTATACACAGCTACTGATGCGTCTGATTTCACCATCGCGGTACACTTATTTTACCAACAGCAAGCTACGTTGCTTGATTTAACACACATTTACACAGGTAACGTGACAACCTTTAGTTATGCGTTAGCAGCTAACGTATTGCTACAGAGTATAACGGGTTTACAACTAATGGACACACATAATGTAATTGACATTAGCTATATGTTCGCGGATGATGTAGCCTTACAATCAGTCGATTTAGGTTCGTGTGACTTCGACAATGTAACTAATCTAGAAGGTTTGTTCAAAGGGTGCTCTGCATTAGAATATATCGACGTTCGTACTCTGGATTTCACAAGACGTGATGCTCAGGGTAATCAGCTGATTACCCAATCTGATATATTTACAGATGTGCCAAATGATTGTGTTATATGGGTTGGTGGTGAAACTCAATATAACGCAATCCACGCTGTCTACCCAAATCTAACCGGCATCACTTATAATTGATTTATTTTCATATATTAGAATGAATAGTATAACTTCGATGTCTACAGGTAAGTTTGTTATAATAAAGATATAATCAAAAGCGAGGTGCTAGCATAATGAAAACAATCGAGCAGCTGATTAAATCTTTCGAGACAAAAGCCGCCATGGATGACTGCTCAATCGTGTCTAGAGATGACCTGCTAACAGCAGTTAGTTATCTGAAAACCGTCGCAGGTGACTCTGATAATAAGATTTCCCTCAACGCGGGTCGGGCTTCAGAGTCGGAGTAATCGATATGCTATTTAGATATATCTGAAAGGAGGATTCCATGAAGAATGTTCTATATGGTGTCGATGAGAACACCGGTACTCAAATCGACGTAACCAGCATATCTGTCTTAAATACTGTTGTGGCTCAGGTATCTGATGTCGATGGTAATATTTATTCAGGTGACCAGGTTACGTTGATAACGGACAGAGATTTTCTGTATGTACCTGACCTTGACCAGTCACTCTCGGTAGGTGACCAGATTTACCTTGACAACCAGTCACATCAACGCTGGGAGGTAAAGAAGGGCTGGTACTCGGTTGATGATAACCCTGCGATATACGGATATTACCTATCCTCTATTCCTGCAGGTAAGACAAGAAGCTTATTCTTGAAAGACTTCAATTCGTTGACGTTTGTCACACCGAAAACACAATTTACGCTACCGACACTTCTAACCGAGGAGGACGAAGACCATGCTTAAAGTACCTGTAAATAGCTCGCTACACCCACTTGCCGGTAAATCTGTAGCGGAAATGACCGCACTGCTCAACAATAGATATAGCAGCGTTCAGGAGATGAACGGTGCCTTTATCGTTTCCTCAGAGCAGGGACCTATTCTTATCTCATGGGATGCTTCTCATAATGATTGGGTAGGTCAACCATTCCAGTTTACTGGCGGTGCTCACTTCCTGAACGAAGACGGCACTTATTAAGGAGAGACTGTTATGGACGAACTAATGCCGAAGTATTATGCTATTGATAATTGGAGACAAGCTACCAACTGCGTTAGCAATGTTGACAAGTCCCTCAAGATACGATACACCCAATTCGTCAACTCTGACCTTCTGGAGGGAGCACGAATTCAAGTTGTTCATCCTGAGTACGGCGTTGTGTTCGCTGCTATGACCGCTGCTTCTGGTTCAGAAGTGAACTATGATGCTGACGCATTTCTGGACACGCCTACTATCCTGAAGGGACTACGGCAGTGGGGATTCGACATTCGATTTAAGACAAATCCTGTGATTAATCAAGCAACCCTTGAATATCTCAAGGCTGCGTTGGCACTGGGTTACACCACTGTGCGTTGGGTTATCAAGAAGCATAAAATTCAGATAAACAATACCTGCTTCAGAGGTAACTGCCGAAAGCACGGTTGTGCTGAAGGATATGCGCGTGTCGTTGTCTTATTCGACGAGAATAAATGCCCTGAACTGCTCAGGCAATATCCGCCTCCGATTAGAAATTTCGGAGGTGACATCATGGAAGTAGACATGGCTAAGAACACAGCACTTGATTTTACCTGGCTTAATTTGCCGATGAATATTCAGAGCATCTTGGATGCTCAACCACAGTGAAAGGAGGACTTTGTATGTTCGGAAAAATACTGAAACTCGACTGCGCACGGCAGAACCGAGTTAACCCGAATGGCTTCATGAAGCTATTTACGGAGGATTCTCAGGCGAAGATTAAGCAGATGGACACTAAGGCACCTGCTACATTCAATAGTCTGAACTCTAGCGTATGCCCTAACTTCCATGAGCCAGTACCTGTGAGACAAACTCTGTATCCTTCCTATTTCGACGCTACTATGCTTCGCACTCTGTATTACAACATCAGAATTCATGGTGACCTTCCTAAGATGACTCGTGTGTTCATCAACAAGGACCAGTCTGTTGTATTCGAGTTCGAGGATAGCGTAAAGAAGGAAACAGCAGAAAGGCTACACGAGATTCTTAAGAGTCTGGGACGTGTCGAGTTTACGAATCCAGAGATTTCTGGAAAGCGTGTAGGATTCGATATCGAAACAGATTCCTACACTGAACCTAGGAGTGATGTTGATGAGTAATCCGAAGTATGAAGCAACCGTAAAGAACTATGCTGACGTATTCAACTATGGAACTGGTCAACCAATCGAGCTGCCGAAGTCAGATGAATCCTATCAAGGATTGCAGGCATGGGTTGAGCGTAACAATCAGCTCATCTATCATCTGCTAATCAGCGATACTGAAGCTATCAGGGCTATTCAGCCTGGTACAAGACTAAAGCTCATTCAGCAGTTGAAGGAACGAAACAAAGAGTTACGCTTGCTCCGCTTCAATCGGATTACCGACAAGCTCACCAATAAGCTGGAGTATGCAATCGACGCACTTATGCAGTCAGATGTAGACCATGACGCTCAGTATATTCCGATGTATACTCAGCTGCTCATGTCACTTCAGCAGGCAACCAAGAACATTGATATACCCGTTGATGTTCAAGACGCTATCATATTTGACACGATTGAAGACGCTAATGATACAGAACTCTCTGCTAAGGAGCGTCAGAACATTCGTGATGCCGCAAAGGAGTTCAGGAAACTATGTACGAGTACCTCGACCGATTTACAGAAGGATGGAGCTCAGACGACCTAATTGAAATCCTCGGCTCGCTGCCGGATGAATATAAATTAGACGTCTCAGCTTGGGCACCGGTGATTGCTTGCGTAGGGGTCAAAGGATTTACCAGACTTTGTGCAGTATTTCCAAATCAACCGGTGAAGTTCCCGTCTATGTTCGAACTCCTTGCAGTATTCGCTGCGAAGGAAATCGTTCTGAAGATGAGAACAATGTCAAGGAAAGATGCTACTAAAGAAGTATTAGGTACACTTCAACTCAAGGAGGTGGACAGGATTGTCGACAGATTACTCGCTGCTAAGGACACTCCTGCAAATGACCAGGACAAGGGCTGATGTTACCGAAGACTACATCACAGAGTGTACCAGATATCTGAGCACTCGAATTGAAGGAGGGTCTGAGGATGATTATAGGAATATCCAGCATAGATTGGATAGGGCAATTGCCGACAAATGTCCTAAATGAATATTTCAAATATATCGATAAACTCGTCGTTACTGTTGGCGATTCTGATGAAGAGTGGGACTACGACGATAAGGTTTATTATCGACATATGTCGTACGCTGCACTGAAACAGTTGATGAACTTCTGGGGTTGTTGTAAGGCATATCCCAGAAAAGTTCTTTGGTCTAACCACTTTGCTGTTCAGGAAATACCAGCAGGTATGACGCCAGATGATTTAAAACAGAGGTGGTTAGATGAACTACGAGCAAAAGGATTGGTACAATGAGCTATATCGTATCTTTTCCTGTAATGACAGTCTGATTACGCAGACTCAGACAGTTAAGATAGGACAATGCTTGAGAGCTCTTGCAGCTGGTGAAAATATCACATATAAGCTGGAAGATTTGTATCACGCATTCCGGGGCAACAAGAAAATCTGTGGCCCACTGGAAAACTATATGCATCAGTATATCGACAACATCAAGAACGATGCTGTTGAGCAGAGTCAACCCAAGATAGATGAGGAGGAAACCGACTATGGTAATTTATCCGAGCAAGGCACCGGAGACTACAGCAACCCCAACGCCTAAGCAAAACCTAAACAGTTCTGTAGGCGTTGATAGAGAACTTCTTCTGTCAATCTCCCAGGACCTAACAAATCACGCACAGAGTCTCGCTGCTTCTATCGAGGCTCGTCTGGAAACACCGATGGCTGAGACCTCAGCTGAATCTCAGGAAAATACCCAGCAGCTGCTCGACTGGGTTGCTGACTTATACGCAATCGGTGCTGACATTCAGGCTTATCTCAACCCTGAGGTTGCTGACAACTCATGATAACGAAACAGGAACGCAAGGAAGCTGAAAAGGCTGCTCGTTCACTGTATCAAGATGTGCTGAAAGTGGATGTAAAGGAGGACCCAGATAACGAGTCCTCCTTGCTCCTTACTATCACTCGCGGTCGAGTTATGCCAACTGTACGCATAGATAGGAAAGCAGTGACTCCTAAACCAATCTTCCCTAAGAAAGGAGAATGAGTATGTATACGATATATGTTCACATATTCCCTAACGGCAAGCGATACATCGGCTGTACCTCGCAGCGGCTTGAAGCTAGATTTGGACGTAACGGTGAAGGATATCGAGGCGCAACTAAGGTTTGGGAAGCCATCGAAACCTTTGGCTGGGAGAACATTCAGCATGAAATCCTTGAAACCGCAGAGGGCCGAATAACAGCGTCTGGTCTGGAAGCGTATTATATCGAGCAGTATAATACAACCAACCCTGAATACGGATACAACACAAAGCCCGGTGGTTTAGGTAGACCACTTCCGCCTGTAAAGAAGCAAACCTGCGAAAAGATATCAAAGAGTAAGCTTGGTAGTGTTGGCATTCATAAAGACGGTTTGAATTTTGTCTGCAAACCTGAATTATTGGCTAGCATGCTTAATGCAGGATACGAATTAGGTTGGTACTCGCCGAGCCCTGAACAAGGAATCAAAATATCGAAAGGAAAAATGGGTGCTATCGGTATACACAAAGACGGTCAAAATCGCTATGTTAAACCGAAAGATTTACCTAGCTTTTTGGAAGAGGGCTGGGAACTTGGCGGAGAGCCGCTGTCGGAAGCAGCTAAGCAGCACCTGTCTGAAGTGAATAAAGGTAAAACTCTGTCCGAGGAAACTAAGAAGAAATTAAGTCTAATGAGAACCGGGACGGTACTCGTTCATAAAGACGAAGTGAATAAGCGGATACAACCAGAAGAATTGAACTCTTACCTAGACGCTGGGTGGGAGTTAGGCCCTACCGATGCTTGGCGAGAAACAAATCGTAGAGCGCAGACAGGTCACAAACAAACCTCTGAAACCAGACAAAAGCGTTCAAAATCACTTATGGGGAAGAATGTAGGAAGAAAGCACATTCATCTAGGAAGTGAGCATAAGATGGTCACAGCAGATGAGCTAGATGGCTACCTACAATCTGGCTGGGCGCTGGGTAAACCAAAGAAGGTGATTTGACATGAATACTACGCTAAACCTGGCTATGTTGTCTCCTGACCGGTTCCAAGCTATCTATAACTCACTGTCTGAAACTGAGCAAGCAACTATGCAGAAGATACTTGAGGAACTGTCTGAAACGGGTGAAAGTGAAACCTACGAAAAGGTGTGGCTAGAAGACTATGAAGAAATTCCGGTCGACATTGATACTTTTCTAGAAGACCCGAAATATCTAGGAAATGCAACGAATAACGGTACTCAGATATACCCATTCTGGCGTGAGCAACTACGAAAGATATTCTCAGCTGGTGACACAGAGTATGAAGAAATTGCATTTACAGGTGCGATTGGAATTGGCAAGACTCAGATTGCGGTGTATGCAATTGCATATCTAACATATAGATTGTTATGCTTACGACATCCTCAGCGGTATTTTGGATTTGCCGATACCGATGAGATTGCGATATTCTTCTTCAACGCTACTGTCGCCCTGGCACAGGCTGTCGGATATGGTAGACTTCATAACTGCTTAATGGAATCACCTTGGTTCTTAGACCACGGTTCTATTCACGGTTCGCAGGACAATCCCTACTATGTACCAGGAAAGCATATTGCGATTAAAGCCGGTTCTAAAGCAAGTCACGGTTTAGGTCAGCAAATATTCTGCGGCTTTCTCGATGAGGTTAACTTCGCACCTGGTGCGAACACCACAATGGAGAAGTCTAAGATTATGCAGACCTACTCCTCAGTCAAAGCCAGAATTAAGTCACGTTTTATCCGCAACGGAAAGCTCTTAGGTAAGATGTTCTTGGTTTCTTCAAAGAAGGCGCAAGACGACTTCCTAGAAGTTTACCTAGACAAGCGTAGAAAAGAGGATGACGCTGCTAGACTGTATATCGTCGACGAACCGTTGTGGGTTGTAAAGCCATCAGATACCTATTCTGGTAAAAAGTTCCTCGTTGCTTATGGTTCAAAACAACTTACTCCTCGAGTAATAGAACCTGGTGAAGACCTTGAAGCCATTAAGAAACTTGGTTATGAGATATTAGAAGTGCCTGTCGAACTGGAATCAGACTTCCGCTTCAATATTATCACCGCATTACAGGACTTGGCAGGTAAGGCACTTCCCGGCACAACCAGTTACTTTAGCTACAAGATTATCAGCTCATGCTATGCAGACAGACCTAGCCCCTTTACAGCTGAGGTACTCGAGATTGGTCTAAATGACCACATGGAATATCAGGAATTCTTTAACCTAGAAGTCATTCCGAAAGAATATTTCTCTCGGCCGATGGCGATACATCTAGATACGTCATTAAAGAACGATATTACCGGTATCTCAGGAGCCTGCTACGTAGATAACGTTCTAGCAGACACTGATGATGGTACAATTGAGAAACGTGTCTATGCTCAGGTATTTTCTGTCGGTATTAAAGCACCACCTGGTTCTGAAATCAGTATGGCAAAGAACCGACGGTTTATCTACTGGCTACGTAGCGTAGGTTTCAACATCGCTATAATCAGTACTGATACTTTCCAGACAGCAGAATCTCACCAGATACTGCGTGATAAGGGATTTACGACCGCCATTCGTTCCCTTGACCGAACTCCTGAAGGATACCAGACACTCCGTGAGGCTATGGTCGAGAAACGAATTAGCATGATAAGGCACGCAAAGCTAGAGAATGAGCTGATATATCTACAACGTGATACCAGCACGGGGAAGCTAGATCACCCAGCTAACGGTTCAAAAGATATTTCAGATAGCTTAGCAGGTGCAATCTGGGATTTGAGCTTACTGCCATATTCACCTGCATTGCATAATTTTGTCATGTACTCTCACGAAAAAGAAGACATCATGCCAGCCTCTATCAATGCGATGTTCGGTGGTCTAAAGCCATACGATAAATATCAGTTCGAGAGAAGCCCAGAAGATATAAGAATTATCCAGGAAATATCGCATTTGTAATTATCACGCACAATAAAGTATAAGTTAATATCACTGCATTTAAGCAGTACCGTAAGAAGCACTTCAGAATTCACCTTACTGACGTGCTTCTTTATCTTGATTTTACGGTGTATTATAAGATGTAAGCAACACACAGCAAGCTACGTTATGCGGTAGTGTTTGTGTTCGTGTATACTTGTTATTATAAATACAGTACAACAACGCAAACAACCCGCATGCTATACGCAGATGTGTGGTACTGTATTTACTAACCAGTAAAGGAGGTACATGATTTGCCGTTATTCAAACGAAAGAAAAAGCAGGTTGTGCAGAACAATGCTATTCCTGCCAATCAGGTTAAAAAACGTGCTGACGTTTACGATATCGATTATCGTGTACTTACCGGAGCTCTAACTGACCTTGACCAGATTAAGCAGTCAACTACCGCATTAAAAGATAGGGCGACTATGTATAATGCAATGACTCAGCTAAAGTCTGATGCAATTATCGGTCCTGCAATCGAAATCTACGCTACCAATGCGACTGGCACAAATGCAGATGGAAATGTTATCTGGGCAATTCCGGTAAATGACGACGAGACGTCGATATTAGCTGCTAAAGCGGCAAATGAGCGAATGAAGGCATGGAAGCTGAATTGGCGTGCTTACAGCCATATGATTGAGCTGGTAACCTACTCTAACCTATATCTGAAGACTACCGAGTTTGTCACTCCGAGGTCTAAAGAACAGAATCAGGGCGTACTCAGCTTAAATCAGCGAAACCCTAATGCTCATTGGGACGTCCGTACAGATGTTGCTGTAAACCCAGCAATTATCTACGAGCTTCGTCATGATGACGAACCTTCAGCCTTTTGCGTTGACTTTGACCTTCAGGACAATATGGCATCGACATCCTATGACAGCTGGTGCAGAATCAAGGGAAGACCGTGGTCGGTGCAATCCAGCGATTCTGTCATTCACATTGTCTATAATCTGTCGTTGTACCCGTCTGAAATCGAGGTTGAAGACGCAGATGGTGTAACACCATACACCATTTATCAAGGTGACCCGCTGTTCGTTGACGCCTACATTCCGGCTCAGATTTTGTCTTTGCTTGAGGATGCGATTGTCGCAAACCGAGTTACCAAATCCGCACTAATCAGAATTCTTCAGCTTGAAGTAGGCGACTGCTCACCAGAAGAGGAATTCCGACTTCTCGACCAGCTTAAGCGACAGATGGAGCATAAATTAGCGGCAAATACCAACTCTGGCACAGCTTCATCTTACGCAGACCCAGGTCCGCTTGAGAAAATCGTATACACGGTTACTCGTGACGGAAAGGGCGTAATCAATCTAGAAACACTCGGCGGAGACGTGAACATCCGAGATATCGTTGACCTAGATTGGTATAAGCAGAAGATTACGTCCATCACAGACGTATCACCCGGTAACCTCGGTCAGTCTACCGACGAAGAAGGAACTGGTGGTGCAACCATTCTGACTCAGAATAACATCAGACTGTATCGTAAGATAATCGGTCTTCAGCACGCCTACAGCGAAGGTATTCGTGAAGCTCTGAATACCTACTTCCGAAAGAACGACCTTGAGCAATATTGCAACCGCTTCGAGGTAAAGATGCAACCGCCTGTAGGTCCTGAAGATGAAACCAAATCTGAATTGTCGTCTAATGCAGTTAGTCGTGCTAACGACATTATCGCACTCCTTGAAAGCCTTGGCGTTAGGGATTCCAAGATTAAAGTAAGAGCGGTCAAGGGACAACTTGACGTTATCGACCCTGACATCTACCGTATCCTGAATAAGGCAGATTTTACGAAGGCTACCGAACCTCAGACAGAGGAAAATCCCTTCGTCTAACGAATAGCAAGGGCAATCCTGACAACACTCTATATAATAGAAGGAATAGACGACAAGCGGGATTGTCTATTTAAGCGAGGTGAATAAGATGGCAACAGAAATGACGCAGGATAGTAAAACCGGTAAGTTTATCGTAGCGGGTGACTTTCTTGATATCGGTATTCCAAATCAAGACGGTTTAACCTTTTCTCGAGAGACTATTGAATGGTTAATGAACGACCCGACATTCCAGGATTGTCTGGCTCGTCGTGTATATCCTGCATACATCGAACATCCGTCAGACAACACACCAGGCTTCCGCATGACCGAAGCTGGTATCCTAATCGACTGCCACATCGAAGGAGACAAGCTGAAAGGTGCAATCGAGCTTCTCGATACCACCAAGGAAGGTCAGTACATTAGAGACCTATACAGACACGGGTCTAAACCCGGTGTTAGCATTCGAGCTAACGGATGTACTGACACTGGCGGATATCCTGGCAAAACAACAGGTCCGATTGACTTCTTCGGATTTGACTTCGTAGCACAACCAGCATTCAAATATGCGGTTCCTATTCCGCTCGCAGCTTCAAGGCGAAACCTCACGCAGAACACTTTAAGGCTTTCGGACACCAGCCGTCAACTGGCAGCTCTGAGAAAGAGTGCTCTGTCTGAGTTGTTATACAATTCGCATTTCAAAACTTTAGCTAAAGGAGATTGATACTATGCTTAAGCCTTACACAAATGCAGGCAAGTCTGGCATTCAGAGCCTGAACTCCAGCCGTGCCGCAAAAGGACTGTCACAGTATGATGCTATCGGGCTTTCTAAGGCTCAGAAGATTCTCAATAGCGCATACGCACTGCAGAAGAGAGCTTTGAACTCAAGCCTTCTTCCTGCTTCTATCATTCCGTCTGCAACACAGCCAGGCGATGTACTTCAGAAGACCACATACATGAATGTTCTTCGCGCAACACTCGTAGATTGGCTCATTCCTGAATTCTGTACAATGCAGCCTATGGCTTCACGCCATACTTCTATTCCTTACACTCTTTTCCACTTCGGTGAAGATAAGGGTACTGTAAAGGCTGGTCAGGTGTTCGCAAGCCCATTCGAGCTCGCAAGAGGTGAAGAGAACTACTCTGGCAGCGACGTCAACAATGAGCCGCTCACTGACCTCTACCTCCGTGCTCCTGTTATTCCTACCACTGTTCGTATCGTACCCCAGAGCGGCTCTACAATCTTTGATGATGGCGAGGGTAAGCTTCAGACATTAAGCGGCGCTACCGTTACTGATGTCGGCACTATTGATTATGCAACAGGCGTTATCACAGGCGTTACTGCAGCAGCTACAACTCTTGCTTCCTACAGAGTTGATAACATTTCGGCTTCTGCTAACACACCTCCTATCTACAGTGAGCTCGCTTGGCTCGACCTTGTTGCAGAGGACAACACTCTCGCAGCACGTTGGTCACAGGCAGCTGCTTACGACATGGAACAGCAGTATGGTCTTGACGGTCCTAAGATGCTCGAGGAGCAGGCTACATCTGCAATCGTAAATGAGCTCAACACTAAGGTTGCTCATGATATGTGGGCTAACGCTGCAGCCGGTCAGCCTGTTGTCTGGAGCGCTACACCTCCTATCGGACAGGGCCAGGCAGGTGACCTTGCACACGACAACTCTTTCATCAGAGCTATCAACGCAGGTTCTCAGAGAATCTACGACGCAACTGGTCGTATTCGTCCTAACTTTATGCTCGTTGGTTCCAGCGTCATGACTGTTATTCAGGGTATGACTCAGTTTACTCCTGCTAACACTCAGAAGACAACTGGTTCATACTATGCAGGTACTCTCGGCGATAAGAAGGTTTACTGTTTCAGAGGCGGCATTCCGCACGACCAGTATGTTCTCGGTCACGTTTCAAGCAACGATGTCGAGCCTTCTTACGTATTCGGCACATATATGCCTGTTACAGCAACAGCTGCTCTTATGGATGCTACATTCACAGGTCAGCAGGGCTTTGCAACATCTAACGCTCTGAAGATGGTGAATCCGAAGGCATTCATCCGTGGCGTTGTTACCAACCTGGTATACTAATAAAATTTCCAAAGGAGGATTAACGCTATGAGTTATACGGTTACAATTACCTACACTGCTGCAAATGATATTTTCAATATCGACAAGCAGACACCAAACCTAAAGACAGTCGCTCCTATCCCAGGTTTGTCTTCTAGCACACTTCCTGGCAAGTGGAAGGGACCTTCCAAGGAGTACCTCTATGCTGCGAACGGTGCAACTGCACCTGAGTATCTTAAGGAGAATCTTTATGAGAATTCTTCAAATACTCTCACACCTGCTAACCTCAGCCTTCTCACTTCTTCCCAGAAAAGATGGCCTGAGTCTACTGCGATGGACCTCATGAACATCCTTCAGGCTTACCTCATTCCTCAGATTCCAATTTACAGAGCATGGCAGACATTCAAGATGACTGCTGACCTTGACGGTGCTTCTAACTCCTTCAACGTTGACACTGCTGCTGAAGCGTCCTTCTACGTTCAGGCAGGTGCTGCTCTCAAGGATTTCGGCTTTGAGGTTACTTCTGCAGCCGCTGACGGCGGAGAGGGCGGAGAAGGCTAATTCCAGATAAGGAGGGGTGGTTAAATGCTAAACCCCACAGTTCAAGAATATCTGGATGATATGCATCTTGAAGTTCCCTGGACCGAAGGTGAACTTAAACCAGGCGACGACATGAAGCTTCTCATGAAGGCTTTTCGTGAGCTAAAAGAGAAGCTTCATGAATATGCCGATTTAACCGTGCCCTACAAGGAACGGATTTCGGTTAAAGACTTAAAGGTTCAGAGTTTCATTTCTGTACGAAGAGCAATAGTACCTGCAGGCTTGAACGTAGACAATACCAGCGTCGGTAACGTCTTTACTGCACTCGCAGGTATGTCTGCTGTACCGAACTCTGGTGCATATCACGCCTATTTCGACAGATACATTCAGCTGATGCTGTGCCAATCACTCAAGAACACGGTATCAGAGGATTTACAATATCTATACGACCAGCAAAATCAATGTCTATATGTTGCTGCGAATGTTCCAAAACCGACGTATGTCACGATTACTTACATTCCTGAGTATGACGATCCGTCAGAGTTAAAGACGAAATTCGCACAAAGTCAATTACGCAAACTCGCCGTAGCGTATATGAAAATCCATGTAGGTAGCAAGCGTCGTAAAGTACGATTACCGAATAGCCCTGCACAACTCGACGGCGAAGCTCTACTGTCTGAGGGACTAGAAGAGCTCCGGGAAGTCAGGTCTTATCTGGTACAGAACAATACACCACAGACTGTATTGTAATATTCTAATAGGAGGTAGACCACCATGGCAAAGGATGCTAAAAGAAAGCTTCTCAAGCTCGATAGCTCTAAGAAGAAAGAGAACCTGAACTCTTCCAAGGAATTCGAGGGTACTGTATATTACAGCCTTGAGGACGTGGAGATTATTACTCAGGCAATCCTCGCAGAGCTTTCATCTGACCCATCTATCGGCGTTACAATCACTCCTTCAGACACAGGTGTTGTTCTCAACTGCGTGCCTGAAAACGGTGATGAGTATACCGTTGATGTTGATTTGAATACTGAAACTCTCGCTGAGGATGCAGCTGCTGAAGGCGGCGAGCCTGAAGTAGAGTAACACCAGCAAGGGAGGAGCAGCTATGAGTCTAATCGTCCCTGAAGAAATCGATTACCTGAGGCAGCAGTTCAAATTCACTGTGAAACAGGTGGGAGTTCTGTTTCAATACAGATATCCGCTGAATAATAAAATCGATTACTTTAATCAACCTGCTCCTGATGGGTACTCTGAACGCATGCCGGTGTACGGTATTTTCGAGGGAGAACCCAAACTGAAGACATATAGGAATTTAGGGTGGGTTGTTGAAAAGAACGACAACCTACCCTTTCTTATTCATGTACCTTTTGACGTTCCTCACATTCAGAGAGGTTGTCTTTTTGAGATTGACGGTCAGATAACCGCAATCGAGTCTCGCTTGTTTCAGGTTACGGAGTTATCAACTGGACTGGTATGTCCTGACCATATTATATGCCAGATTGTTCCGCTTGTAGGTAACTCACGCCCACTCACAGAAGAGACCGAGCGAGACTTAAATCGTAAAAATTCTGAACCAAGACGGTTCTTAAAAAACCAAACCGATTCGTAAAGTAGGTGAGATTATGCTTAGACTGGAACTACCAAATGATATCAAGGATTCGGGGTTAGCATTACCAGAATCGACACCGAAGACCCTTGTTCAGATTGAGGGTGAGAATCTGCCGTATGCTTGTCAGTGTCCTTGTTGCGGAGCCCTCTTCAACATACCTGAAGGGCTGCTTTATAAGATTGAGGAAGACACACTTATCGACGGAGACCTCGGCGCTGAAGCGGCTGAGGGTGAAGCTCGAACCGATATCGACGTGAATATGGGTGAACCTGATTTTGATGAAAGTGGAGTCAGCTCATCTACTCAGGAGTCTTCCACAACCTCTTCAGCTACAGGAGTAGGTGAGTCAGATGATACGTTTATATGATACCGCATTATATGAATATCTGAAAACCAACTTCGGTGACAATCTCGGTATTGTGCCAGTAAAGGATTACTGGAACGTAGCAGCGATGCACAAAGAGACCAGGTTGCAGTTGCCTGCAATAGTGCTGTTCAGGACAAATGTCACGCCTGAACGGCAGCTTCAATCATGGCCGATAGCTCGTAGGGGCAGAATTGACCGAATTCAAGAACACAAGAAAATCATGGAACGAGCAATCCCGATTCAAGCTGATTATACAGTCACCTTGCTGGCAGCGACACAAGATGACATCGATGAGCTAACGAGTGAGGTTACATTCCTGTTCTTGATGAAACCACGTCTTGAGATAAAATTACCTTATGGCTCTGCTCGAACAATTCACGGGCAGATTATGATAAACGGTGACTTCCAGCCCAGTTCTGGAACTGACCGATTCTCTGAAACAGGTATTCTATACCAGCAGATAATTCCGATTCGTGTGTTAGGAGCTAACATTATTGACATCAGGAAGAAAAATCTACGTTATCTGGATTGGCAAATAGATTCTAACCTGTATAATACAGTAAAGGAGGAGATTGAAGATGCCAAGAATTAACATCTATGAGCACTCGGAAACCTATAGCTTCCAGACTAAGAATAATGCTTACGCCACGGTTGCTTTTCCGATTGCCGCAATCTGGGGTCCTACCTTCGTAGAGGGTGACGAGGACTCAAACCCGGACTGGGTTCACTTCAGCTCCGGTTTCAGAGGCACTACTGATTTCATGACAACATTCAGAGGTGCCAATAACTATCTTGGTGCTCGCGAGAAGTCTTTCGACTATGCTCTGAAGCTTCTAGCAGCCGGTTACGATATTCTTGTCAAGAGAGTCGACGGCTTGGGCAACAAGAGTAGCAACGGTTTGTTCGTAATACCTGCAGGCGTTGCTGCACCCGTCCCGGCTTCTGCGTACTTGTACCTTAAGCCATCAGATACGCCGTACTCAGCATACTATGACAAGTTCTTGTACAGAGTACTCATGCCACACGCTGTAAATCACAACATTGCTTGGGATTACAGCTATGCAGGTGAAGAAGACCAGCAGCTCACAGCTCGCATATATGGTCAGAAGTATGACGCAGAAAGCAACCGATGGTCTAAGTACCAGTCGAATGCGCCTATCCTTAAGGTAAGCGCAAAGTCCGCTAATACTGATACAGACAAACCACTCGTGGTCGTAATTGGTAAGCCCAACATCATCACCACGCAGCAGAAGCCTACTCGCAATAATCAGATGGTTCTAGACGACGGTACTTACCTCACTTCTAATACAGGTAAGCAGGTAACCGTACAGGGTTCTGTTCCAATTTCTGTTTTCTCTTCAGACGGCATTCTGTTAGAACGTCGTAATGTCACAATGACCGAAACGACAGAAGCTGTTGCTTCATCTGCTTCTACTGGTCCTGACCGCACTGTTACAGTCTCTGTCGACAGCGTACTCGTTCCTGAATTCACCTACATTCAGCTGGAAGAGATTCCTGCGTTGTTGTCACTAAAGGTTGCATATGAGGAAACAATCGACAATCTATTTTCTAGTGACGCGGCTGATGTAAAGCTCGGCTTGATTACTGTTCGTCTAGGTAATGCTTGGACACAGCCTGCCACAATGTCTTGTTCAGCCACTGTAAGCGGTTCTGGTGTGACAGCTGCAACCGTAGACGAGCTGGTGTTCAATAGCGCCATTCAGGGTGTGTCTGGTACATACGAGTTTACGTATGACGGCACAAAATGGACACTCGGTTCAGGAACAACCTCGAAGACAGTTACTCCTGCTCAGTATGGTATTACCTATACTGGCACACCTGCGAACAGTGACACAATCACTGTCACATACTCCTTCGGTGCTTCTGCTGATGTAGCAGGTTTGTCAGCTGGTGCTGCTGCAGTAATCGACGCGTCTACTCAGGAGGTTCGCATTCAGGCAAAATATCCTGGCACATTCGGTAATAACCTTAAGGTTAGAATTAAGTGTGGATTAAACGGCGAAGGCTTCAAAATCGGTACTGTCGAGGTGTTCGACAACAACGGATACAGTGGTCATCCGAATGAAATTGTTCCTACCGACCAACTGCTCGAGCTTGTGTCTGTTGCATTCGACGAAGACGCAGCTTCTGACAATCGTCCTCTCATCACTGAGGCTACTTTCAGTAACCTAGACACACCGCGATTCCTCGTAACCGGCACTGGTGCTGACGTGTCCCCTTCTGAGTATCCTACAGGCATGAAGGTTGTGTCGCTTCTTTACGGTACTGACTATGCTACTGAGATTGGCAGCGGTGCTAACGCACAGCCTATTACCAAGGATGCTATTCTTGAACTCGTTGCAGAGCGTTTCCCGACAGACAGTCAGTTCTACAACTATATAAGTATCATTGCAGACGACTATGAGCAGAACGACCAAGATGCTCTAATCCGTCTATACAACCAGCAGATTATGTACAGCCGATTCTATAAGGCTGTGGGCGAGTTGACTGACCCTATCTGCTACGATTGGGACGCACTCGTTCAGGGCATTGCAGACGACCAGTATGTACCTAAATCCTTCCTAGAAGCAAACAAGGATACCTTCTTCATGGAGTACGAAGTGTCTACACTCGTTACTCGTATGATTGAGGTTGCAGCTAACTCCAAGTGCGGAGCTGCGCTCATCGGTACTCCGTTCGGTATGCCTAGAGGAATTCAGACAGGTACGGGTGCGTCTGCTGTTAAGACAGGTGCTCTTAAGTACAAAGATGCTATTTCCCAGGTTGTCGGCCCGGTTTACTCCACATTCGGCGAGGTCGTGGGTCCTTGGTGCAAGACTACCTTGGCACTTGCTGGCGCAAACAGCTGGATTGCACCTGAAATCGCACACCTCCTGCTCATCATCAATTCCAAGGGAATCGGTGGACAGAATAAGTGGTGGATGGTTCCTGCTGGCATGCTCGGTACTGGCATCGTTCATACACCTGAGTACAAAATCAAGAGACATTATCTTGACCTCATTCAGGACCATGACGAGGGCGTTTGCTTGAACCCGCTTATGGAAGTTCCCGGTAAGGGCTTCACTTGCTTCGGCAATAGCACACTCTGGGACAAGCCGCTTGGTTCTTATAACGCACTTCAGAATCTTTCTACAAGATTCCTTACCAACAGAGTTAAGCAGCGTATCTGGGATACTGCACTTCAGATTCTGTTCCGCTACAATAATGAGGATGCTTACTCACACTTCTACGCAGGACTCAGTCCTCTTCTCGATGAGATGAGAGCTGTTGGTGCACTCACAGGCAATGAGTACAACCCATGGGGTTACCGCATCATCATGAACCCCGACATCGTTAATCTTGACCGCATCAATGCCAATACGGTTATTGGTAAGGTTGAGCTCGCTGTTACCGGCGTAATCGACACCGTCGACGTCGACCTCTTCTTGTTACCTCCTACAGGATTCCAGGAGACGTACGACTAATACCTATATACTGATGTGCGTCTGTATATTAGAGCGTGGAGCGTTCACAGACGCACATCAACAATTCTATTAAAGAAAGGTTTGATATCATGAATAAAACAGAGTTCGTTTCAGCTCTCAAGGAGAAGACTGGATTTACCAACGAGCAGGCTTACAAGGCAATCGACGGCGTGTTCGATGTTATCACAGAAGCCCTCGAAAAGGGAGATAGCGTTACAGTTCAGTCCTTCGGTACATTCGAGGTTCGTAACCGCGCAGCTCGTGCAGGCATCAATCCTCAGACAAAGAAGCCTATCACAATCAATGCAAGCAAGGCTCCTGCGTTCAAGGTTAGCTACAAGCTGAAAGAGCGTGTTAATAAGTAATACCCACTGATTTTGCTTAAATGCAGTGATGTTGCATTACATTATGTACACGCACTTACCTTGCATTTAAGTAGTATCGTAAAAATCTATTAAAAGGAGGACGAGTCTATGTGGATGGAAAGAATGTATTTCGGTACTGACCACATGATTGGCCAGGACGACTACATGCCGTACCTGAAAGACAAGTTTGAGATTAGACTATACAATGTCAATTCGTCAGAGCTTGCATCCTTTTCAGATATTCTGACACTGTCTACAGACTCTCTTGGTGAGTTCAAGAAGGGTTATGGCGTTATCGAGGACTTCTACGGTAATGACAGCTTAAAGTTTGCAGGTAAGCCTACATTCCAGAATGTTTCTTGGACAATCAAGGGCTACGTTGGTCTCGATAGCCAGCAGGCACTCGTAGACCTCGACAGACAGGTGTTTGACTCTGCAACCGAGAAGGTCGGCAGACCAAGCCGCTACATGAAGGATGCGTATGTCCTTAGAGACTCCGGTGACGGTGACTCTAATTACTCTCGTATCTGGAAGTGGAGAGGTGTTTGGATTTCTTCGCTTGGCTTCGGAGACGCAGACTACAAGTCTTCGGATATCGTCAAGTTCAACTGTACTCTGGAAGTTTCCCGTGCAATTTACCTCGGTCCTATGTCCTAAGGAGGTAGAGAAGCATGAATGTATTCATTTCAGAAATGTTAAAGACTATGGGTGTTGCAGCAGACAGCCAGAAGCTCAACTGCTGCAGAACCCAGGGCACTATTATCGACGACTCAAAGGTGGGATTCAGCTTAACGCTGCCTGATGGCACTACTGTCGAGGTATACACACCGAAAGAAGACAGTAATGCAGCAGACGAGGGATTTGCCTACATTCCTGAATGTGACGCAGAAAGCCCTGATATGTGCGCTGAAGACCTAGGTACCTGGGTAGGAGACTGTCTCGACTGCTCACGCCGTATCGATGCCTATTATGAGTCTATTCGAGGCAGAAGCACAGAACTTAATTCGGCTCTCGAGCCAGACACAGCACGTCGTATCAAAGATGTTTTCAGAGCTGCACAGTCAGCAGTTGACCTGCCGCCTGGATTTCGCTACACCGCATTCCGTGAGAACAAAGATGCAGACCTAATCTTGTCTACATTGATGTACACATCGCAGAAGGTCGGTACTCAGTGGGTGGCTAAGTCTTCACTTGCTCTTGATGTAGGTGCAGGTGCTGATGAAAGCGGCAGTGATGACTGGACATTCGAGCCGAACTACAATCCTGATTCTGAAGCTCATCTCATCTATCACAGAGCAGGTCGATTCATCGACGTTGAACGTGGTGCATACGGTGATACCGTTACTGGTGATACTGCTGAGAAGAGAGACAAGCAGGCAGCCTATTGGCTCGCTGGACTATTGTCTGACATGGTCGACAGTATGCTTCAGAATCCACCAGCTCGCTGCTACGAGTTCTTCCTCGCAGACGGCATCGCCGAGCTTAAGAAGTCAGACCTTGACCGCATGAGCACACCTGGCGTTATGCGTCTGGTAACTAAGGGTTACATCAAGGCAGAAGATGTTCTGAAGGCAAAGCCCGCACTTGCAAAAGACCTGGTTCAGAAGAAATTGATTACACCTGAAATCGTGGCACGTCGTGTTCCTGAGCGCCTTCTCTGGCTTGTTCAAGCTGGTTACATCAGTCCTGACTATGCAGTTAAGATTGACCCGGCAATCAAGGAAAAGTTGGTCAAGAAAGGTCTGTACACAATTGCTGATAACCTTCCGGATGACCCCTCTGCAATCATGGAGGGTGTCAAGTCTGGTGAAATTCCGGCAGTAGACGCTTACAGAAAGAATCCTAAGCTTCTCCAGCCTATGGTCGAGCAGAAACTCATCACACCGCAAGAAGCCTACAAGCTCGATGCATCCATCGTAACCTGGTTACTGCTTAATCACTTTATCGGCAGGGAAGAAGCAACAAAGGTAAAGCCTGACATTCAGAAGTACATCGCAAGGAAGTACAAGGATGTCAACTGGGAAGAGCTGGACGCTTCTTGCGGCGACGCCGAAACCTTGAATTCAGGCGACGACGGTGTGCAGTTCAGAGACAAACTAAAGAGTCTCAGAGAAGCCCTTGCTAAACGCCAGGAGTCAACTAAGAAGACAAAAGGGTTGAACAGCTCGATGGGCTTTAATAGCAATGTACCAGACGACAGTGATAATGTGGGCGAGACGCTTTCAAGTTCTGAAACACCTCATGTATTCGAGGAAGGCGACTTCAGCCAGTACGTTCCTGGCTATGAGCCACTTGCTACTACAACAGCTGAAGGACCTGGATTCATTGCTGAGGTTATGTTACCAGAAGACAATTTTGACGGGATTGTCGTACCTGGTGACTCTGCTGACATCGCGAAGGAGACGCTTACTCAGATGCTTCTGGCAAACGATGGAACCTTCATCGACTGGAAGCCTGTAGATGACATTCAGGCGTTCAAGGCTGAAAATGCTGATAAGAACATCCTCGTTCTTAACTAATCACACAGCACGCTAACGCATATCAACGGTTTATAAATCGTATATAAGTTTTACGGGTTTACTGTTACTCACACAGAAATCGTTAGCGTATCACGTGCACATAACGTGATTTATGTGTTATAGAATTATAAATAAAACACGGTAGTGTCGTTGTCGGCACTACCGTGTTTCTTTTGTCTGTTCAACACCACCTTCGGTACTTCGTGTACTCATACTCTTTCTGCTTCATCTTCTTAAGAAATAGCTTTAGTTCGGAGGCAGACAATGCCACGTTGGTATTACCAATACCCTTCTCGTCAGTGAGATTCTCGTCATAAGACTGTAATTGAAATTCATTCCAGACCTCTCGACGTGCGATTACCACCGTGTGATAATACCCACACTCTTTATCATACCTTTCATAGTGAACGCGCCGAACGTCTTCATACACTTTTCTAAATCCAATCTTAGCGAGTCGGTCATCAACTGTCATACTGCTCCATCAACTCCTTATGAGAAATTCCTCCCGCAAGACCAGGAGATTTGTCACTATCCTGCGGTGTGTAAGCTGCGTCCGGATAACAAGGGTGCTTGTATTCAATCATTGCGAAATTAGCAATATCTACCAGGTAATCTAGATTGTGTGTCTTGTTATAGAGGTCTAATCGCTCCTGTATGCACTTTGCTGCTTGAGCAAGCTCAGGATAGGTATCAGACATCCAACCGTATTTATAGTGAGAGGTCTCGATAGCATTTTCCATTTTGGTAATGAACTCTTTTGACCAGTCTCTTCTTAGAATTTCTTCTTTACTTTCCATCTATACTCCACTCCTTTAAGTCTGGTAAGGCTACTAGATACACGCAGTATCTTTTCTGAGTTACGCCCTCTGACGAACCGACGTAGACATGATAACCCATCTGCTGAAGGTCGTTCAAGAACTGCTCGATGCCAGGAAACCACTGCTCTTCCCAGATATTAACCCAGGAAAGTTCCTCTGACATCCAAAGTTTATTGATAGCTTTGATTATGTCATCGCGACGTGCTTGCCACAATTTAATCTGAAGCTGTTCACGCCATTGCGCACCATAATCTCGCTGCTCCTTTGCTGTCTTTAATGATGGAAAGCAATCACCTGGTTTGTAGAACTTATCCATTATTCTTTACCTCCTTTCAGTTTGCCTCGACCTCGTATCCAACCAGAATCTAGGTAAGACTGCAACTCAACTCCAGGTACCATGATAGCTTTACCATCCTTATGAATCCAAGTTCGGTTCTTTAACTTATCTATAGGACCTCTAGGTCCCATCGGTAGCTTACCACGAACCCAATCTCCCGTCGTAACATAGTGCTCGACTTCTGCTTCCTTTACACGCTTATTCTTTACGCCATTATTTATGAAGACAAGTCCTGAGAATGCGGCTGATATCTTAGCTTTAACTTCAGGACGGTTTTGGGCAACTTTCTGAGCTTCCGATACATGCTTTCGGTACTCCTCAGTGTTGCAAACAGCTTTCATAGCTGCTTGCGTTCTTGCGTGGTACTCAGGGTCCGCCCATTTAGTCTTCTGTGCTTCAGACATCTTCTTTCGGACTTCAGGTGAGGCTAAACCTCGCTTAGTACCTTCAGATATCCTGCTACGAACTTCTGTCGACGCTAAGCGTTGTCTAGATAACTCACTCTGTTTCTGGCGACGCTCGTCAGTCCAATAGCTGAGTAATGATTCTCTTATCTTCTGCCGGACTTCAGGCTTTGCATTATTTCGTTCAATAGCTTGAATTAATCTTTCGCGCACTTCTGGTTTTGCGAGGGTTCTACGAATACGCTGTCGATGGAATTCACGATTCTCGGGATTAGCATAAAAACGCCTGATAGACTCTGAACGTTGCTTTTTACTTTCTTCAGTTGTTCCTTCTTTAATTGCTTTACTAAGTCGTTTAAAATAATCGTCATCGGTTATGTAGGTTTGAATTCTTTTATTAAATCCGTATCTAGAATCGGTAGTATTATACTTCTTTATGTATTCTGTTTCTGTTTCGGCTGCTAACTCAGCGTCTTCTGTTTCCAGCAGAATTTCACTCACAAAATTATTCCAACCGAATTTCTGAATTGCCTCCCACAACTCGACATTGTCTCGATAACCGCTACCATCAGCACCTGACCTTTTGATTAGTGTTTGTGCAGTACAACCAACATAAATTCTACCGTCTGGTGCTATTCTTTTATATACCTTATACTTCTTCACCGTTTTCGTCATCCTCCTCATCTTCTTCCTCGATATCAACTTCTGCGCCATACCAACAGGGAGCTGTCTCCGGATCTGAGGCGAAAGGAACCGGTAAATGGGAAGCTACCTTTTCCATATCTTCTTTAATATAGGTAATAGCTTCCTTATGATTTTCGATGGGACACTCACAAATAACCTCATCGTGAATCATCAGAAGTAGATAACAATCCAGCTTCTTCAGACGTGGGTCCTTATCAATCTCAATCATTGCGAGTTTGCTCATATCGGCGGCGCTGCCTTGTATCCTTGCGTTAAGACATTTACGACTCTGTTCAGCAATCTGATATGAATAATCCTTAACCTCTATGCCTTGAGCTATCAAGCCCTGAATATACTCGTTCTTATCTTTACGCCACTTCAGACTCATGAGGTCGTTAAGATATTTCTTCTTGGCGGATTCTGACAACTCACTCGAGTCTGAAGAACCGTCAGGGTCAAACGGGTCAAAGTCTGGATTACAGCCATCTTTATACCTGAATTCATAAGGGTCGTGCATCATGACAGACAGATGTCTACGTCTGCCCCATAGAGTCTCTACATAACCCTTATCATGTGCCATCTGAGCAGATTCATCTTGTGCTCTCAGAAGACCCGGGAAGTTCTTGGTTACCTTGTCGTAGATAAGCTGAGCTTCGTCGATAGAACATTTAAGTTGCTCAGCAATAGATGGAATTTGTCTGCCGTAACAAATTCCCAAGACGATCACTTTGGCTTGACCTCTACGCTCTTTACCTTCCAGATACAGTTCGCCGTTCGGTCTCTTCTCCAGACATTCTTCATAAGTGGTGTTGAAAGCAACAGCAGCAATCATCGAGTATAAATCCAAACCCTTCTGATAAGTTTCTATCATTTTTGGGTCCTTAGATAGTGAAGCAGTCAGACGAGGCTCTTGACCTGAATAGTCACAGGATATGAGATAACGACCGGGACGTGCGATATACATCGTACGAATTTCTCTGTTATGTGATGGAATATTCTGCATATTAGGGTCTACTGCTGATGTACGTCCTGTATCTGCACCTAACTGCTTAATGCCGCCGTGAACTGTACCATCAGCGTGTAGGAACTTATCAAGACCTTCAAGATAGGTGGACAGTAGTTTGGTTGCTTCTCTGTATCTGAGAATTGCCGGTGCAATCGGATGATTGATTTCCTTAAGAGCGTGTTTATCGACCTTACCAGACTCAGGTCTAGGAAGTCCCATGATGTCATACAGAAGGATTTTAAGCTGACTATCAGAACCGATTTTAACCGGCATATCGATAATCTTGCCCTTGGTTCTTCCGAAACGCATTCTCCACTGATTAATCTTAGGGATATACGGTTCGTACTCATGGACAACATCAGTCTCAGCCTGCTCCTTCAGCGCACGATACTTCACAATGAGCTCAGCTCTCTTAGCTTCATCAACTAGAACACCTTTCTCACGCATTCTCAGCAGTACCGGAATAAGCGGTCTCTCGATAGTCTCCCATACCTTGAGCAGACCAGCATTCTCAGGCTTTCTCAATTCTGAATACGCATAGTCGACAAGCTCACTTGCCATCTCAGCGTCTCGAGCGCCGTATGCACTGGTATATTTGAATGGACATCTGTTGAACGTTCCGGGTGGGAATAACTCACCGAATCTGGGTCCTCTGGTTGTATGAGAACAGAACTCAGCGTGCAAGTCTTTCAAGTTGTTGTTTCTGTGTCGCTCTGTATTCAGCAGACGCATCATAAGGCTCGCATCGTTAGAGCATATATCCCAGAGTTTTACTCCCATTGAGTACCAGAGTTCGTTCATATCGAATGGTGCGTTGAAGTAATCGATTGTCATACCCGGAATTCCAACCAATCGATTAAGCTGTTGCGCACAGAACTCAACCGGTAACTGATTAGGGTCAACCTTACCTGTAAATCGGGACAAGTGTAACATCGGAACATAGATTGCCTTCCGTCCTGGTGCATATAACGAGAATCCGACAACAGGGTCTTTGAAGATATTCAGTCCGGTTGTTTCTGTATCAAGTCCGGTTCTCTTTTCGGAAATGATTGTGTCTACGTAATCAATTAAGACATCTTTATCAGTTACGCAGTCATATTGACCTGCATACTTCTCTGACATAGCCTTCGCCTGCGCGATAATAGTATCCATGTCCTTTACAGGCTTAGCTTTTTTCTGAAGTGATTTCGGAATTTCAATAGGTGCCTGAGCTTCTGCTGAATTTGGCTGAAGTCTAGGCGTCAACGATATTCGTCTTCTAGGCATTGCGAGTGTACCTCCTTAACTCTTATATATACAATTATACACGATTTCCTAAATCGTCTTCGAATATACGAAACTGCTTAAATGCTGTGGTTGTGCGTGTGTAGTTGTTTACCACACAACCGTGCATTTAAGCAGTACCGTGGTTTATACATTCTTAAATAGTCTAATTCTAGTACCAGACGCCGTCTTGTCGACCATGAATCCTTGAGGTATAGTGTCAATGAGTTCCTGCACATGCGAGATGATACCAACTGTCTTGATGTTGCGAAGCTCTCGTAGTGTTAATAATGTTCTACCCAAGCAATCCTGGTCAAGCGCGCCAAATCCTTCATCCACAAATAGCAAATTCAAGTCACGGGCTGTGAACAAGGAGTCGATTGCTGTCATCAAACCTAAGCTAAGGCTCAGACTAAGCATAAACAGCTCACCGCCGGAGAATGTCTGTGCAGGACGAGTGCTGCCTGTAAAGTGGTCTGTGATTGTGATTTCAAGACCACCCTGAGTACGTCCAGAAGATGACTCCCACTTAACCTGAAGCTCGAACTGACCTGCGGACAGTGTGTGAAGATACTGGTTACTTGATTGAAGAATCCACTCGAGCTGTCTGTGAAGAACAAATGTCTCGAACGATATCTTGGAGCTATTCTTACCTGATAACAGGTTATAGATGTAGGTGTGCGTATCATAAGAAGCGGTGTTCTTTTCACGCTCTGCACGAATGTCCTTAACCCGCTTGACCAACTCCTTGCGAGAGTCAAGTGAATTCTTTGCAGCAGAAATACGGCTGATTGCTTCCTCGATTCCTATGTTAGCTTCCTCGATAATCTGCTGGCATGATGCCTTGGTATAGCCCGGATGAGGGTTAACCGGTTCAGCTACTGCCATGAGATTGTCACGTAGCATCTCATACTGCTGAATCTTGTACAGATAGTCATTCAGATGAACACCATAGTCATCGATATCAGCTGCGTGAGACAACGCTTCTTTCAACTCAGCAGAGTCTTCCTCGAGCGCTTCTGGTTGAGACCTAGCAGTTTCAAGACTCTCTGACAATTTTTGAATTTTCTCCTGAACACTCTTTAGATAGCCTTCCAGAAGGTTTCTACTTCTTTTTGCCATCTCATTGTCATCAACCTTAGACCAGAGTTCACTGTATTCTGCTTTAACTGATTCTGCTTCCAATTCAAGGGTTGCTTTATCTATGCTGGCGATATCCGGCTCAATCCTATCAAGCTCACTCTTAGCCGTAGACAATGAACCTTCGATGGTTTTGATTTTTCCCTCGACTGCGTAGAGTTGACCAGTCCAATCATTGAATTTCTCCATGCAGTCATTCCATTGTGCAGTCAAATCAGCAAATGGAACTACTTCGGTGCATTCCGGCTCGACAAGCTGTGGTAGGCTTTCAAGCCTAACTTTCAAGCCTTCAAGCTGGTTCTTCTTTGCTTCCAACTCTCGCTGTTTCGCGTCCATGCTACCTGAGGTTTCTTCTGCAAGATGGTCAGCTGTATAGGGAGCACCACAGATTGGGCACTTTCCTGGTTCGCTCATGCTGATAATCTTAGTAGCTAAAAGCTGGGTGTATACTGCTTTATTGCCTTCAATGAACGCAGTCAAAGCGTCGATATCAGACTGAATTTGAGCTCTCTCCTTGTCTCGTGCGAGTACGTCTGCACGTGCTTGGTCAAAAGCTCTTCGATTATCAAGTCGCTGTTTAAGAACAGACTTCGTCTCCTCGATAGCAGCAATCGATGCCTGTAAGCTAACACGTTTATCCTGAAGCTCCTGCGTCTCAATGCCATATTCGTCAATCTGGCTGCGATATCTTTCAACCTGACTGAACAGATTAAGCAAATTGGTAATCTCTGACTGACGCTGCTGAAGTGCAGCGACCTTATTAGAAAGCTCCTCATCAACAACTACACCTGCAATACGCTTCAGGTAGTCAGCTTCCTGCTCTTTGGCAGCAGTCAACTCATTACGAAGTCGGCTGTATGTCGCATACCAATCCAAAGTACCAGCATACGCATTGTACACCTCACGCTTCTTATATAGTACCTCGACCTCTGTTTTAAGCTGTTCTAATTGTTCCAACTCTTTCTGCGCCTTCTGGTACGCAGCGTACTCCTGGTCATACCTAATCATATCAGGGAGAATCTGGTCAGCGGACTCTTTTCTCTTCTTCAGTTCGTCAAGGCGTGCTTGTTCCTCACGAATTGTTTCTGCGGTAGTAATGATAGCACTCTCGATTGTTTCTAGCATTTCACCCTGAAGCAAGTTCTGCTCCAGCTCGGTAGAATTGAGGATTGTGTTCTTTAGATTAACACATCTGTCTTTGAAGCGAATCTCAATGTCTTTGAAAAGTTGGGTATCAAAGATATCACGAAGGATTTCAGCACGCGTGCGAGAATCCGCCAGCAGGAATTTTGAGAAGTTACCCTGCTCTAGCATAACCATCTGGTCGAACTGCTTCACCGTAAGTCCGATAATCTTTTCTAAATGCTCATTGGCTTCCTTTACCTTGTCATAGATAATACCCGGTGCGAACAGCTGAACAGCAGTACCTCCGTCCTTCTTAAGCGTGCGAATTACTTTGTAGTCGATTTTATCCTGATTAAATGTAAGCGTGACTACGGTATCTTCATTTGCAGGTGCATAGGTACTTCTGATTTCCTTGGTCACTGCTGCACGATTAGATGAAAGTGTCTTTCCGAACAGTGCCCAATGAATTGCATCAAGCATTGATGACTTACCTGAACCAGTAGGTCCCGAAATGAGGAACACACCGTCATTCAGTTCCTCGAAATCGACCGACGCTTGCTTGATGCTGATAAAGTTCTTAATTTGCAGTTTCAGTAATCTCATGAACAACCTCCTGAACTAATTGTAATTTCTGAGTGTCGAGGACAGGTATCTCTAGCTGATTGCAGAAACTGTCTAGAGCAGATTCAATCGAATCGAACTGAACCATGGGCTTGTTCAGGTCAGCTTCCCAGTCGTCTGTAATCTTAGATACAGCTGTTACCATATTCTTGAAGTGTGCTTGTAGCTGCGGTAACGCTACATCGAGTGACACGTCTTCATCAACCAGCTCAACCTTGATATAAGCCTCGGTGTCTGGTATGCTCAAGCAGTGCTTTAGACTACCACGAATTATCTGAAATTCCCTAAGCAGTTTTTCCGGCACCACTTCACAGGTACATCTCAAATCAGTGCCTATTCTGTCGACTGACCAGAGAGTTATGCCACCTGCATACTCGTCGCCAAACGCATACGGCATCAGACTGCCGGGATAATAGATGTTCTTGATTTTCTGACGCTTATGGATGTGACCTGCAAGAACAACAGGAAACTCAGCGACAACCGACTGCGATACCGCGTCATCAAAGAATGACATCGCCTCTGACGAACCTGTAGTGCAACCCTCGAACGTCTGATGTGCGATAAGAATTGTTCGACTCCTGTCAACATCCGGTAGATAGGCACCAAATGCTTCATTATAGGTATTGAATTCCCTATCGAACTTTGATTGTGCAATCGTAGGCTTGACAAAAGACAGTGCCAGAAATTTTACACCCTCTATTTCAAGAATTTCAGAATCGGTTATAATGTGGATATTCTCACCCACCAGATTCTTCCACAACCCCAATCTGCGGTTTGAATCATGGTTACCTACGATTATGATACAATGCAGATTATTCGAACTGCAAACCTTTCTTACTTCTTGAATGAAGCCGACGAACAGCTCTTGTGCCTCAATCGACGGGTTAGCCGAGTCAAACACATCTCCGGCGATTACCAGGTGAGCTCTTTCGGTACCCATCAGATTGGTTACTCTTGACAGCATCCATGCTTGGTCTGCGATAAGACTTTTCTTGTGAAATGTCTTACCCAGATGCAAGTCTGCTAAATGAATAATTTTCAATATACATCCTCCTTATCCATAATAACGTCGATGACTTCACCGTCTTGGTCAATTTCTGCTAGATAGTCGACACATTCGTCACCGAAATGTTCGAACGCTAGATACCATGCCTGCCTGACAGATACCGCATGAAAGGTAAATTCTTCACCTTCATAGCAAGCACGGTAGTTATCATAATCATGCTTGTCGAGCTCTTCTGAACTTACTCTACCCACTACCTACTCACCTCCTCTACCGACACGATGTTCTTATACGATGAGAGAATGGGTATTCTCCAGCCGTACACTCTAGCTTTATATGTTTCACCGACTTTGATTTTACCGTATAAATCCGAGCTGTCCCATCGTAGATATACAAGGGAGTCTGTAATTTCGTAGGTACCGTTATCGGTATAGACAAGGTATTTGTCATCATCGTCGTATCTCTTAATTGCTTTATCTTCTACCGTAAAGGTAACGGTAGTTTCACTCGCTCTTTCTGCGATAGGTATTATCAACAGAATAGCCACAATAGCTATTGCTACGATAACTTGAATTACTGTTACGCCTTTCTGTCTTTTCATCTCTATTCCTCCTTTGGCTGCCAATAAATCACTCTTGATTTAGGATATTTATATAAATCATCACCGTACCATTTGCCCATCGCATAATATGCGGTTCCAATTTTTAACGATGCGGTAAAATCTCTCCCATAATTCTCATATTCAAATAGTACGAGTACATCTTCATAGGTGTCGGGCTTCTTTTCTTCTGCATTTATCCATCTGTCGATAGATTCTACCACATTCATACTCCCACCTAAAAGTAAAATTCTATTCATATCTCTTGTTATCAGGAATATATACACACTGAATTATCATGTCGCAAGGATAACCGTGTAGTGGGCAGTATAATTCCGTTTCTCCTGAAAAGTCATCTGCTTCCAGGGACTTAGAACACTTCTTGCAACGTTCTAATCTCTGTAGCTCCGCATCCGTCATTTAATATCACCGTCCTTCGGTAGTTCTGGAAGTGGTTGCCAGTGAGTTACTTCTTCCCATTCATACATGGTTTTCTCATCTTCTGTTGTCCAATAATTTCCATCTTCAGCATCATAGCAGTAATACGCAACAGCACATCTACCATTATCTCTCAGAATAAGAACCGATTCAGATGTCATACTTTTCTTATCTACTATAGGTGGTGGATTCTTTTGAGCATCTATCCATCTGTCGATGGGTTCTACGTCTGCGACTGGAACTCTCTTAATATGTTCAAATGCCACCGCAATAGCCGTATCATAGCCACGGTCCCAGTCATTCTTAGCTTTGAAGTTGCTTCGTAATGACCTCATCTTGTCAATAGCTGCTTCCCTGCTTATGTATTCTTTCACTCAGCTCACCTTCTCTATGCTAACAATTTCATATTCAACATCAGGCTGGTCGAGTCCGTAGAAGTCTTTGCACTCTTTGATGCTCGACGCGACGCATTCTTGCTCCGACCACGTTCCTTCCTTGGTATAGTGGTCTTTATACCTAAACCTAATCCGCAACATAATCAACCCGACCTGTCTGCATTCGGGTCCTGTGCTTCAACAGCAATCTTCAAACCATAATCAGCAAACCACTCTGCTAGCATACCCTTAATAATCAATGGTACATACTCAGCACGAACGTTCTGAGCCACGATAATACCGTTTGCCTTAATGGTGTAATAGAGTTCATTCATCATTATCCCTCCAATTCTGGTAATACCGACTCGTCACCAGTAAAGACAAATGTCACATAGTCATCAGTCTGTGCAAACTCTACTAACTCTTTGAAACCTAATTTCTTAGCCAGGAGAGTTACACCTACTACATCGCACATATTCACTTTACCTGTACGCTGAATCGCCTTTATCTGTTTCTTGATTGCTTCCTTCCTACTCATAAGATACCTCCTATGTGATTTATTGTATACATATTATAACACATTTCTTTCACGCATACGAAGTTATAAACCACGTAGCACGCTAACGCATACCACGTGGTTGTATTTCACGTATAACTTGTAACCACTATGTAATACATAAAGCAAAACCGTAGCATACACACGGTACGCTACGGTTTCTTGTATATTTATGAGTTAGTTATGCGTTTACAGTATTTCTGATGATGCTGAGCAGTCTTGACATCGCACCAGCGTCGAACGTAACCTGCGAGAATGTGGTCTCAGCTGAACGTTCTGTCTGCTTACGCTCTCTGTGAGTCTCGTAGTCGGTGAAGGCGTTTACGAGACCCCACGCAGTACCTGTGAAGTTAGCGTTATCAGCATCCTTGTAGCACAGATTGAGTCGTGTCTTCTTCTCGTCGAGAGCTTCTTTCTGACGGTCTGTGATAGCCTTCGTACTCTCAAAGAAGGCATCGATAATCTTGTTGCGGTCTGTGTCTGTGATGTGCAGCAGTGCCAGCTCTTCTGCTGTGTTCGTGAATCCCTGCATATAGATTGCGGTGTCTTTAAGAAGCTGCTGAGCTTCTGCGATACAAGAATCTATACGAGCGGAGTGACGAATTGAAATGGTGTTGTCCATATTCTTGAATGACATCGCGAACTGATTCTGGCACACGATTCTGAGTGGACAGATTGTTGCTCTGAGTGAGAACCATCCGTTGTGACTTGTCTGGAAGATGACATAAGGTGTGAAGGTGTCGTCAAGAATAGTAAGACTTGGAAGTTTGCCTATGATGTAGACCATACCATTGTATGTCTCTCCTGCACGAACGAATTCGATATCTGGAATCTCCTCCAGGAACTTGAACGCATCAGCATTCTGGTAGATTTCGTAACGCTCGGATACGAGACCGATTGGTTCGCGCAGTGCAGGACGTCCATCGATTGCGTCACGAGTTTTGATTGTCGCGATTCGGCTAGGTACGAGGATTCCGTCATGAAGATACACAGGCTCCTTGATGACAGTGTAGTCCAGATTTGCCTGTCTGAGAATCTCGTCGACTGTAGTCTGCTGGGAAACGTCTGTACCTACCTTTGTCCATGTAGCTTCTCTTGCCATATAATTACCTCCTGTTAGATTATGGGCTCTTGTGAACCCGTTGTTGTGTTTACTGTACCTATATTATAACATAACAATGGTACGAAAACGAAGTTAAGTGTAGGTACTTATAGACGCATTGAATCTTGTAATGAACGAGCACGTGCTTCATAATTTCTCTGAAGAAGTCGACCGTCGTGATGGGAATTAGGAGACTCGCACACGATAACGGGATTGAAGTCGGGGCGCTCAGGTAAGGACCTAAGAAATTGTGCAGGCTTAGGTCCTGCTTCTCGAATTGAGAACGGTACGTGCTTCTTCTCACCTTTATCGGTGTATTCTAGCTTAGAAAAATGAATGTGCATACAGTTCACTTTCCACGCTGGTAATAACGCATAAAGCTGATTAAATACAGACTCAAACTCTTCTTTAGTATTAAGGAACTTACCGAGTGTCCTTGCGTGCAGGTGACCAAAATCGATACAAGGTATAAAATTATCAGTCAGGTTGCACATCCGACAGATATCCTCAATAGTACCTACCTGACTTAACTTACCCAGATTTTCCAAACAGATGAGCGAACTATCAAGAAGACCTGCATCTCGCATCTTAAACCAGAGTGACCACAAGGTTTTCCTCTGTACTTCCCAAACTTCCTCAGGAGTACGTTCAGAATAATTCGCAGCATGCACTACAATGCGATTGGTGACACCAGGCTGAATCTGCCGCATGATACTTAGGTGTTTTATAATTGTCTCGGTACTCATGAATCGGACACCAGGTTTTTTGCTTCCTATTGCAACCAACATCGGGGAATGCATCGAAAGATAAATCCCGGTGTTTTCTTTAAGTTCCCGGATTTTAGGAAGAACTGGTTCGTCTAGGATTACTTCAGCACCAGGTAATTTCCAGTCTACCGTGGCATCCGTTGGATACCAATCAGCACTAAACAGCATGGATATCACCCTCAAGATTCAGACTTAGCAACACCTCTAGGAAGGTCGTGCTGCTCGAATACATAGTGATGGGTACGCGGTATGGTTAAACGAACTTCAGGATTGTGCTGCGTAAGAAAACCACGTCTTGTCCAACATCTAGGACTCTTCGGATAGAGCTTTTTCAGGTAGCTGTCGAACCAAGCAGCATGACCTTCCTCAATCTTTCTACGCTCTTCAAGGTTGTCATAGATAAGACTTTTCTCACCTGCAGACTGACCGACTTCCTTGCCGATAAGGAATCTATTGCGAATACAGTGAAAACCTGCTTTAATCCAATCCAGCTGAAACATAGTATCCTCTGGTGGCTCATTTAACTGAGCAGCTGTGTCTTTGTCGAAATAGATTTCCTTACCTTGATACTTCTTGATATTAGGAATGAACACCGCTTGTAAACTTCCGTGGATTGGGTCCTTGCCCATGAACCAATGCGTTTCTCGCATAGGCCATTCATAATTGGTTTTCTTAAACGGTTCATACATAGGCAGTATGCAGGAAATCATATAACCCTGCTTACAAAGTTCAAGAACTGCAGGTGTGTTGAGGTCGTCGAACCAATCCTGATAACGATAATGGTCGTAGAATACCCTATCGTCGTCTAACAGGAAAAGCCAATCATAATCTGAATTATAGAACCGCTCGAGCAAGAAATTGCGATTAACCGCACAAGTGTGCTGCCCAACCTCGATAGGTTTTAAATCGAGCGTGCTTCCACATTCTGCTTTCGCAGTAGGTCCCCAAGCACTCTCAACACGGTACACCTCGAATGGGTCACGCACCTGTGTAGCGAGTCCTTCAAGCCAACGCAACTGTTCCTGATGAATGGGTATGCGAAGTTTGCCACGGTCTGTTTCAGGCATATAGGAAATTATTCCTACCATGTAGTTTGCACTCATGAAATTACCTCCTTTATGGTTATATTTGATTATAACATGAATATGCGGTTAATTCGAAGTTCAGGCATTCAGATGTTCGGATTCAGAACACCACCAGCAGCGGACGTCCGGTCAGAGTAATATGTCATACGTCCTGTACCAGAGGGTATCCATGATGATGGTGAGTCGTAAATCCAGCGAGCGTCAACTATACCAGCTGCATAATAGTTCTCGTAGAACTGTCCGTCTTGAGGGCAACCGGTTTCACTATTGTTACCGGTAGGTCCGCCACCAGCTATAATTCGCATTTTGTCGAAGTCGTCCATGTCAGACGTATATCCTGTCATCACACCACCATATTTCAGCATATAGTAAAAATTTTCTAATCCTTCTTGAGTGCCTTGGCTACGAACTGTATCTAACAAATCATGTTCATTATAGAATGTTCCGAACGACCAAGCACCAGTCTGCGGATTAAGCAACGCACGCCCTTCTTCTGTTAGGTCATGAGAAAATCTGATATAATATCCGAGCATTAGGTAAGTACGGAAAATTCTAGCATACAACCAGCTAACAGGATTGTTACCATATTCTCGTAGACTTATTCCATACATAATACCTAAACCAACATTCTGACTTATATCAGCTAATGCTGGTAATGTACCCATATAAGAATCCGATAAATCTTTAGTAATATACTCAGGAAATGGTGTGTATCGATTGTCCACCTGAATTCCTTCAGTATTAGTAATCTGGTCACACACCCACGCATAGATGGCTTTAGAAGCGTCCGGTAGGTAATGCAGATTATCACTGGTTAACCAAGCAGCTCCTTTATCGAGTTCTAATTGCTTTATGTAAGCCGCTACGTCTAGGACATGAACATTAGCCACACCTGACAATGCGGACTTCAAGTCTACATTGAACTGTTCAATTTCATGGTTAAAGGGACCTAAATCCTGACCAGAGCCTCCGTCGCACTTACCACTACCACTACCATCAGGACAATGACCAACAGTACCTACAAAAACCATTGCGTTATTACCGACATTATTAGCAATCGACTTATACACATCTGCATAGTTGCTAGCACCAGACTGTAGTCCATTCACACCCCACCAGAGGATTATATTGTGCTGAGCTCCTTCTGATTCTATTTCTGACTGCACTTCTATTAGCTTATTCAGCGCCTGACCGCCGTAACCTTTACCATCAGTGCCAGTAGCTGTAATCAATTGAACTGTTCTAGAATCACCAGACCAATACCAATCGGTAAATGGTGAATATATCTTACCTCCAGGAGTCGGGCCTGGAGTAGGTCCTGAACCAGAGTGTTTGAGATATATGCTAACCTCAGCTTGTGATATTGGAAGTGGGTCTTCAACCTGACCACGCTGAAATGATATAGGTTTCTGAGCAAAGAATATTTCATCAAGATAAGGCTTATCACCTGGTGGATTACTGGTGTAGAATAGACCTTGCATAGCAGTAGTCTTTAGTTCTTCTATGTCGCACAAGCTATTAGGAGAGTCGTAGATAAAGGACGAACCGATTTCGATGAATCCAATCGTATGAACCTTACCTTGCATCAGAACTAACGTACTCATACGATAACACCAGATTGTCCTAATATCGATAACTTGATTAACGGTTACATACGAATTTCTTAATTCTAACCTTAATATCTTACCAGATGAACCAGCTCGAGTAGCATCCTGTCTAAAGATTACTGCAGGACAATTCTCAATAATAATCCTATCTGCAGTAATCTGATTTAGGTACACAATCGAGGTGATATCTCGCAACACCAGTATCTTGAACGTACCGGATAGACGTAAAATACCGCCGTAGAATCCCTGATACACCTTAGATTCACGTAGCATATCATTGATAGTTAGTGTACCTGTATGTGACTTTAACAGACTAGATATCAAAGATTGTGGCGGGTTTACCAAGGTTTGCTCACTTGTCGAACCAGAAAGTACATAGTGAGAATCGTCATAGATAAGTCCTTCTTCGTCCTTGCCGATACTGACTAGATTAGGAATCACACCGTTTATATTCAGAACATAATCAGAGTTCACTGAAATTCTACCGATAGCTTCTGTGTCTCGCTGTACTCGTTCCTTCAGGTCATCTAGCATACTTTCAATCTTTCCTTGCAATTCCTTAATATATGCTAAAGAAGGTACCCAATATACAGCTACCGATGTATTTTCGGTTAGTTCATCGGTGTGACCACGCAGTATTATCTCATCAGCCTTTACTTCAACTTCTACTAAATCCTCAATATGCTTTAATTCAGATTCATCTTCAGAAAGGAATTCTAGGTAAGGTATGCGATTAGCCACTTCCGCAATTTGTAGGTGATACTCATACCAGGTAGTGTCTTCTAGAAGTACTTCTTGAGCTTTGTCTAGAATAAATACATCAGGCTTATCATATCGATAGATTTCACCTAGATTTATGCTGGAATGCCGCAATATCCTATAGAAGTACAGCACCTGAGTGTCCCGGTTAGACACCTGACCTAACTGATAAATCATGTGTTATCACCTCCTGATGTAATGTAGTTAGCAACCCATTTCGAAACATACATACCAGGCTGTGGTTCTGCATCACAATTACCTAATCTAGGGGTTAGATTTTTCTGACCTACAATCATTATATTATCAAAATCAGAAACAAACGCCCCGATAATGTTATGCACATTAAAATCAAAGACTGTGTTGGAGTTATCTTGGTACTCACTGAGTTGTACCCTGCCCGGTACAGCTACCTGAGCACAACACCAATAGGTGCATCCAGGACCCACGTAAGCTAAATTCTGAACATTCGCTCTCCAATGTCTGCATAAACTGTTAGCTTCCATCACCAACTCTTTAATAACATGAACCTGATTTTCAAGGTAGACCGTGCTACCCTTGCTAATCTGCAACTTGCTAAGCCTGCAAATGTAGACTATGTGCGTAGCAGTTAGATGTACTTCAGGACAGTCGATTACGGTAACAGTACCTATCCAATTTGTCACTAAAACCTGTCCCTTCAGATTTCTAAGTACCAAGTCACCATTACCTGAAATGAGAATAACAGGTGCTAGAAATCCATCTAGGACATAATGGTCTTGGTTGATAAAACGAAACTCTACTGACTGATTAAATACCCTTTCCATGTGATTTAGGTTATCTTGTGATAGGTTAACGAACAATCTATCACTGTCAGCAGTCATTACACGGTATAGCGAGTCTACCAGGTCAGAGTCAGAATTATCATTCTGAATTTTAATCAGATTTGGTACTAAACCAACAGGTCGTCTTAGGTATTTACCGGTATCTTTGAAATTTCTGATTTCATCTTCTAGCTTATCGAAATCTTTGGCTACCTTATTTAAGTCAGATAGCATGTCTGTCAGCAAAGAATCTATATGTCTAAGTGAATAACACCAATATACCTGAATAGGCAACGTTTCTAGATAATTGGTAGCACTGTATAGAACTATCGAAGAGTCGTCAACTTCAACATCTATAAAATCAGCAATCCACTTCCAATCCGTGTCAGTATCAGGATGGAATTCTAAGAAAGGTACACAATCCTTTTCTGGAGTTATACCATCCAGACGAGCTGCATAGACGACATCGTATCCCTCGATTTCACGAGAGCTCAACTCCCAAGATAATGTAGTTACTTCTTGCTTATCACCATCTCGGCATATCGCACTCAGATTATCAGAAGGTTCTCTGAGAATGCGGTATTCGTAGAGTAGCTGTATATTTCTATTGGTTACTGAACCGATATCGTAGAACATTTAATCACCACCTTGACGTATGTGTATATTATCAACATCAAATTCTAACAGACGTGACGGCATTAGCTCAGCATCATGCTCCCCGCTGACTTCGTCGATACGTCTACCAGCTACATATAAAGCAGTACCCTCGCCCACAAGACTACACCACCAAGCTGTGCCAAGTATGTGAGCAGGATTTATAGGAATAGGTTTATCCCAGCTGTAGAAGTAGCAACCGTGACCTATCAGTGTGACACGCTTAATGTTCAAACCGGTATATGATAGGTTAGTCACGGTCGGTACCGCGATTAATGTGGTACCGCCTACAATACAGATGTCGTCTACCGAGCATTGATTAAGAACAACCAGTGACCGGTGTGCGTGTAGATAATTACACTGATAACCAGAACGAATAGAAATAGAATTGTCAACAGTCGTACGAAAATGAACTAATCGACAATTCCAAAGATAAATCTTACCTGTACCAGTAATAAAGTTAATACCGCTGTCTACGTCACGGAGTACCCAATCACCGTTACCTTTGATATTGATGGAGTATCCGGAGAACGATTCTAGATAACGAGTACTACCATCAGTAATCGATATATTTATGCTATGCTTTAACTTTCTGGGTAACGACATCAGCAGCTCCTGACTAGGGTCTACTAAGAGTTGTGCGTCTAAAGCTGATGTTATCATATAATCAGAATCCTGCATAGTCACTCCGGAAGTACTAGCAGCAAATTGAACTAGATTTTGGTCTCTACCAGAAATAGCAGCCATACCTTTCGGCTGATTCTTTCGGTCCATAAACGCTTTTCGCAATTTTTCTACGTCAAGTTCACCGAGTGCATCTAGATAAGAATTTATTGCCTTCCGAATGCTGTCTAAAGAACTAACCCAGTATACTCTAACCTGAACAGGTTCTGTAAATGTAGCTGACTTACCGTAGATTGTAGCACCATCCAGGTACAGCAACGTCTCTAGATGTTTTCTGTCAGCTTCATTCTTAGTATCAAATTCTAGATAAGGTATATATTTGTCACGCACTTCTACGTCTAGGTTAAATGCGTATACCGAATAACCGTCGTCGGTTTTCAGCTCTGTAGCTACGCCTTCGAATATCTCGGTGACTTCAGGTTCACCAGCATCGTAGACAGCTGACAAGAAGTCAGATGGCTGACGCAATATTCTGTAATAATGCAATAAAGATAAGTCTCGATTACTAATCTCATTAATCTGATACATTTTCGTCGTCCTCCGAATTCTCGTCCTCGATAGGTTCATCTTCACCGTCATACTCAGGCTGCGGTCCTTGTTCTGTCGAGCTCGCAGAATCCGACGCGTCTTCTTCAACTACCTGAGTATCATGTCTATACACCTCTGTGTATAAAATTTCTTCATCTGTCTGCTCAGCATGTAGTCTTAAGAATGCCTGCCTGTTCTCCTCAAAGAATGATACGTCTCCGTCTGAAGTCGCATAAGACTTCTGTTCGTCTTCCCAGGTCTGTGCTAGATTATGATACTGGAATAAGAAAGTACCTGAACCCTTAGCAAGCGGCGCGTCGAACGGAACACCTATATCAGTACCCGCAGGTACAGCGATTACGCGAATGTGTGTATCTTTATTTATTGTTATACTATTGCCGTACTGCAATGCGTTAGCTGCTAACGCATAAGCCACGATATCGTTATTGTTTGTATATTGATACGGTGAGGAGCCATCAACGGTATAGTATAGGTCTGCGTTGTCTGCGTCGGTGGTAATCGTGATAACTTGCTCACGTTCACTCAACAATTCACTACCCGTTGGTATTACACCGGGTACTGGTGAGAAATAGATACGCTTTGGTGGTACCACATCAACAGTAACTTTGATTACCTCGGTATATTCACCACCTCCACCTCCTCCAGAGGTCGGCATAGGCATAAGAACCTTGTCGCAGTCTAGGTCACCGTCATAACCTGGAACTCGACCTATCCAACTATGCTGAAATATGTAAACCTTAGTATAGGTAGATTCTGGTAGATAACTTTCTAATGTAGCACGTGTGGCACTTTCGAACGAAAAATCGACATAAGCAGCCCAGATTGGTTTATCACCGATAGATGATGCGGGATATATCGTGAATGTTCCGGCAGAACTGTAAACACCTACAAGAGGGTAATCTGCGTTGTCGAACACATTCATAAAACGTTCGACAAACGCATAATTGACATTAGTATCAGCTGAAGGTGTTGGGTCCCAGCTGCTACCCTGTTCAGTATCAATCCACACTCCCATATTAACCTTATCTTTCGTAGCACCGATTGTCTGAAGATAAGCCAGAGCATCCTCGAAGGCTTGGGTCATATCGTTCTCATAATTCGCATAGTTATAGAAATAAATACCTAGACCTAATCCTGCATCAAGTACTCGCTGTACTGCTTCCGCTGGATTAAAGCTTGACTCAGCCTCGAAACCAGAGTTTCGAATAGCACCGACTTGAATAATTACACCACCACTTCCGCTGTTAGCGATAGCGTCGATACAGGTAGTCAGACTACCATTAACTACCTGTGACCATGATATATCATAGCATTCGGTCTGAGGAAAGAAGGGGTCACTTGGAGTATCACCACCAGGAGGACCATAATCTGTGGCAGTTTTGTCCAAGGGTATATAATCCCAATTATTACCGTTATCGACTGCATCTGGAAAATTCCAACCGGTAGGCAGTGTGGTAGAGTCGAAAGCTAGAATAGGGTCGCCTATACGACCGCCGCCCTGCTCGACATCATAGTGCAGATGAGCACCTTGGGAGTCACCTGTATTACCTATGAGTCCTAGCGTATCACCTTGCTTAACATCATCGCCCACCGACACGAGAAGTGAGTTCTCAACCATGTGCATAAAATAATGCGTTCGTCCATTTCCTTCATCGATAACTACCGAAGTACCCATGCCGCCGTTCCAGCCTGTCTGATTGGCAACAGTTACCGTACCAAACACCGGCGTTCTAGCAGGTACCGTTAATGCAGTACCAGTACCCATATCCCAGGCGTCTAGATGATGATGGCTGGTAGGTCTTGCATAGTGACCGTCACCGTCTACCAATGCCAATTGGAAAAATCTAGGAAGACTCATCTGATTACCTGAAGTGTCTCTTAATATTATCTGACCCGAAGTATTGTATTCATTTCCCATCAATCACTCCTCCATTCCCTGTATCCAGGTTGAGTAATCACTCTTGTCATATGTTTCGTCCTCATCATGTAAGAACAGAAATCCTCGAGCATCCTCTGCTTCTGGAATATTATTGGACGCGTCTTGCATAAATGTAGCATGCTTTGCTGCTAGAAGTAACATTGTAGCTGTCGCATCGCTACCGTCATTGGCAGAATTGGTAAAATAAGCAGATGACCTACCCCAATCGTGACTATGGGTAACGACATCTGTTATCACACACCGGAAATGCACAGGAAACTGCGTCTTGATAGTTGGTACATAGTCTTTAGAGTGCTCATAGTCATTAGTACCGTCAGCATTTAGGAACAAAGTTCGACCGTAGAGTAACGGGTCAGAATTATCCAGGGTGAACATCATTACGATACCCGATCTAATTGCCTTCTGCCACTCTGCATCATCTTCGCTATTGGTGTATCTGTATATATAGAATGGCATAAATTCCAGCCAAGAATCTGAAAATTGGTCAGTCGCAGCTCTACCTGATTCGTCTACTACCAATTCTGCAGTACGAAAGTAACCAGGGATTACATTATTAAACTCACCATTCTGTTTCCTAATGCGATACTGAAACTCTAGCCTTTGAACGAATTTAAGCTCTATATCAAGAGACTTCAGTGATTGAGACGTATTCTCGGTTGTCTCAGCTACTGTAATAGAATCACCGATACCTTTGATATATCGCAAAACCTTAGCTGCTTCGGTATCTTGAATTGTCCACGTAGCCGCTAAATCAGCAGGGTCATTCTCGTTCAGATAGCTTATACCAGCAGCGCATGATTCTGGGATAGCCTGACCTCCTGTATTAGGCCCACTACCTGCATTTAATCCGTACGCATTTCCATCAAGATAGTCAACAAATATATCACAATGGCTATGTGAACCAGAAGCTCTTATGTCACCAGGACGTGCATCTGAAGCATCGAATGGTAGAACTACCCAGTCTGGTGATATATTACCATTCATGTCTTTTACAAAATTACCAGTAGCGTCTGTCAGGTACCAGCCATCACCAGTATGACCAGCTACCGACGACACACCCCAATTCGGGTCATACCCCATCACTCTGATTATACATTGAATTACTCCTGTGCAATCACATCTACAAGAATAGTCAGACCCGTCTATGGTTAGGTTAACCCATATCCCAGAACCATAGTTACCTGAAGGGTGAGCTACACCTAGAGCTGCATATACCTTAGCAGCTGCGGTTAAAAAAGCTGACTCAGCCGCATCCCAAGCTGCCATTGTACCACCCCTTATCTACTGTATGATAACCAGCAACACCACTCATAATCATCTCCTCGCGATGTCGGTCGAATATCTCTTCTACGCGCATTATGCTACGGGTTTTATTCTCGACATCATCTCGGAGTAAGAACAGCTGCATTCGGTTAAGATTCCCTTTCCAATTACGTTTGCGAACGTTCTTATCAGTGGTTTTAGTCAATATCGCTCGTTCGACGTTCGCACCGGATACCTCGATGAAGTATATACCCCAGTCTCCGTCTTGATTGTGGTAATACAATCTAAGACCGCTGAACACCCTCTCGCGAATAATCTGTTTGTAAAGTTCCTCTCGCTCTATTGTAAGGAGCCTTAAGGATTCGATGCAGTGCTCGGTATTTTCCAGCAGATACAGCGACTCAATGACCTTAATATAACGATTAAGAATACGAGTACCTCTATCCCAGTCTTTCACGTCATCAGGAAGAAAGAGACGGTTCACTTCAAGCTGTGTGCCAGATTCATCATCACGTAGAATGAACCCGTCATAGAACTTGCAGCCCATCTCTTTCAATTCTCTATATTCTGGGATTCGATTTCCTATTTCGAACAACCTATTGCGTCTTTCGATAATGTCTTGCATATAAAAGAAGCTTGGTATTTCCATCTATAATCACGCTCCAATTCGTCTAGGCATCCTCCCGCTCTCTACAACACAGAGCATTCTAAGAAATCGGATTAAATACCAGAACGTGTGAAGATAACTGCGAGCGTCAGTTTCAGGGTGTGTCCTGGTTGCTGTGATGTCTCTCCGGATTATATCATGCAGCTTCTTCTTTAACTCTAAGTCCTGACTTTCATCTGCCGTGACCAACTCATTAAGCCAAGACTTAGGAAGGTTATCAAGAATGAAGAACGCATCAGAACAATAGGTAGAAATTGTTCTTTTCTTTACGCCTGGCTTAATCTGCTCCATGTACGAAAAGAATGCTGTGCGTATGCACTCAACCTGATATAGGTCATTTTTTATCAGCAATACTGTCCCACTCATCCTGCCAAGGCACCTCCCTGCGAAGAAAAAGTCTAGTAGGGTCGAATGTGTTTCTACGAGCATTGAGTTCTTTCTTTGTCCAGAGTGCTTTATTTCTAGGGTTTTTACTCTTTAGGTACTCGGTTATCCAGCCTTTGTGGTACTCCTCCGCCTCTCTGCGGTGAGCCTTGCTCTCATAAATTGAGCTCTGGTTGTCACCACCGAATTCCTTCATAACCAGATTCTTGTTCATGGCTAGACCATGCTTAGCAAGAACCCAATCAAGCTCGAACTGCACATCCTCTGGAGGAGAACCAGGTAAGCAACTTGTTTCACCGTTCATATAGACTGGCTCATATCCATACTTAACCAGATTAGGAATACACGCAATCTGAAGAAATCCTGAAGGAGTGCTCTTGGACAAGAACCAAGCCTCCTGACGTTTCGGAAATTCTACGCACTGTTTCTTAAATGGTTCCGTCATAGGAGTCAGTGCTTTAATAATAGTACCAGCAGCTGCCAGTCTGTCTCCGTCTGGTCCTTTGAGCTCTTTAGTGAAGAACTCTTCACCATTGAAATAAGGGTACAACGCTCGGTCATCGTCCATAATGACTAACCAATCATAGTCTGACTTATAAAGTTCCTGTAGAAGAAAGTTCCTGTTCGCACCAGGATAAGCTGCTGGTACAGGCATGCTGGTTATCTCGAATGGTACGTCATATAAGCAGTTGTAGTCAGAATCATCACCCCACGCACTTTCTACACGGTAGTATAAATCATCTGGCGTGAGAAAAGTAGACAGCCAATCCAGCTGCTTTCTGTGATTTACAATTCGTTGAGCCTTTCGTTTACCGTCAGGTGGGATAAAACTTATCGTACCGTACATTACTTTACCCATAATTAACCTCCTTGATGTTGGTGTTCTTCGTACTATAATTATATAACACCACACGAGTCTGAAACGAACTTATGTGGTGTTATCCAGTATATTTTTGATTTCCTTATATTTCTCATAAGAAGTGAGTGGCTCATAATCTAAATCCCACAATCCCTTCGTCTTTGCTAAGAACCGAGGGTCGTTGAAGTCTGTGACATACTCGCGAGTTTTCTGGTCAACCCACATTACACTACCGAATAGATGAAGCCGATACTCACGCAGAAAACCTCCTAGCCACTCTACCGGAAGATTAGCCCTGAGGTAAAGTTGGAATTTTATTCTTACCTGTGGCGGTATCGGCCGTGCGTATGCTAAATCTTTCTTACGAATTATATTGCAGCAAGCTTCATAAGCAGGCATAGTATCTGCAGTTATTCTGTAGAATGACTCGTTGATTAGAAGTATACCTTGCACATACATACCCACATAGGTCATCAAACTTGCATACTCTGCTTGCTGATTTCTCGGTAGCTCCAATGCATCTTGATAATCATGTGGTTTAGCCTTAATAACCCCTAATACCTTGGCAGCTTGGTACTCGATAGGCGACATGACACATCACCTCTCTTATCTTGGCTTACGACGCTGTAGATAAACTCCGAGTAGGTTGGTCAGTTCCTGGGAATCTGTTCTTGTCGCGAACTTATCAATAAACTTATCAATGACCTCGTCTGTAATGACTGTGGTGGGTTCTTCCCAGTGGTCAACACTGGTATTCAAAGAAACCAACTTCTTATTTCTCATAACAGCGTCCTGGTGCTCGATTAGCTTAGATTGAATCTTACGCTTATTGGTTACCTTGACAATATTGGCATAAATATCATCTACACTATCAAACTCACGTAGCAATTCAATACCGGTTGTCTCACCGATTCCAGGTACGCCAGGAATGTTATCAGAACCGTCACCTATGAGTGCCTTCAAAGAAACAAGCTGCTTAGGAGCAATCTTCTTCTCCGCAAAGAATAAGGCATCGTCCCAAAGGACGTGTCTGCCGTTCGTTTTCAGCTGAATTACCTTGACATTCTTTTGCAAAAGCTGAAGCCAATCGGCGTCGACAGTCAGTAGTGTTATATCATTTGTCGCTGCGTAGCGCTCAACGAAAGCACCCGCGAGGTCATCTGCTTCTCTGCCAGGTTGCTTATAGACAGTACCTATCATAGCACCTAGCTCAAGAATGAAGTCTACCTGGTCGTAAAATGATGGTTCAGCGGCAGTTCGGTTCGCTTTGTAATCAGGGAACAACTGCTTGCGTTCATCAGCTGAGCCAGGCATATCAGTTACAAAAATCGGATAATAATCTTCTACCGAATGCACTCGACTTAGAAACTGTTTGAAGAAACCAATAATAACAGAAGTAGGTTCACCCTTATCATTGGTCAAATCTGGGTAACCGTACAGAGCTCTGAAACTCAAAGCGTATGTGTCTATCACAAGATACTTCATTAGACCCCTCCTTAGAAATCGTCTTACAAAAGCCTTACACTTTACATTATCTCAATTATAACATTTTTTAGGTGCTATTTCGAAGTTATTCAACCCGCAAGGCAATCCACCAGCTGGTCCGGCAGTGCAGCAGGCACGCAAGGATATTCATCTACAGTACACAGAGTATCTCGCATATCGAACTCGAACTCAAGGTTATACTGCTTGTGTACTTCAGAATCCTTAATTACACGAAATTCATGTTCTGTACATAGTCGAGTGAAATCCTCAACGTCACGAATACCGCTCTCAACCTCAATACGAGTTGTCTGATAAGTGGTAGACGTGACAGCCGCCGCAATCAGGTTCGCACCACGCTTCATGATATACAAGTCGATAGGCTCGTTCTTGGGTACAGATTCAATCTTTACTCTACAGGTTTGCTTATACATTGAATTCATCCTTTCTAAAATAGACATAAGAACTGCTTAGATGCTACGGTGTTGTGTACATAAATGTACACAACAAAACCGTGCATTTAGGCAGTACCACGTTTCTTATACCAGACTATCGTCTGTCTCGTCTTCTTCTTTGTCTACTTGGCAGCAGTTTCTACAACACTCGTCTCCGCTGCTATCTTTCTTAGATGAACCGAGTAGGTATGGTGCATCTGCATCACCGTTGATTGTTTTTAGGTACAGATACGCATACCAATCTGGGTTCTGCCGAAACGTGTCGAAACTGAACATAATACGCAGTCGGATTGTTCCTTCAAGACCAAGTGAGTCTAACCATGTGCTAGGCACTATAATCTCAGGACGCTCGCCGACTTGTTGGAACAGTTTCCAGCTTTCGCTTTCTGAGTCGATAATATGCTTATCATTATCCTCGATGTTCCAGGTCACCTTGGTTAATCGACCACGGAAGTTTTTCGGCATTAGGAATCTCAGGTCAATATCATGACCCCATTCCTTGATTTTCATGAATCCACAGGTAGTGAATTCAGCGGGATTCGTTAAGATATCAATCTGATTTCTCATGAACCTCTTCTCCTTTTTCATTAGATTTATGCAACACAGCAAAGCTGCGGTAACATCAAACCATATTCAGCACTCTATTGACAATAGCTTGCTGAACTTTCTTGCTAGACTCTGTAATAGTTTCAGATAGCTCATACTTACCGTCGACAATCTCTTCATTGACTACATCATAAGTACCTCTGGTAACGAGTCTGATAACATTCACAGGATTGAACTGACCGATACGATGACATCTGTCTTGTGCCTGTTCTTCATCAGCTGCTGTCCAAGGAAGCTCGTACTCCACAATGGTTGAGCTAGCAGTTAGGTTAATACCAGTACCCATTGTCTGATAATTACCTAAAATGATATTACATTCTGGTATGGTCTGAAATGCGTTTTCGTTAGCGTCTCTGATTTCATTAGATATTGCACCGTAGATTAAAGCTGGATTGTACCCGTGCTTACGCAGTGCCCAGTTGAGGTATTCGATTGTGAATACATGGTAGCAGAATATTACAATTTTCTGACCAGAAGCAATCACCTCCTCGACTATATCAAGCAAAGATTCTAGCTTAGCACAAGCCTCCGGTGGAAATGATTCCATGACTCTAGGAGGACAACCGGTAGCCTTCTTCAAGCCTACAAGCTGACCCATAGGACTCGCTGCTGCCAAAATTTCAGCAGAACGTTCTCTTAGGTCTTTCTGAATTTCTTTATACAACTTCTTCTGCTCAGGTAAGAGGTCTACATAATAGGTCTGGATAGTTTTCTCAGGGAGGTCTAGGCATTCTTTCTTGGTACGTCTGAGAGTCCAGCAGTGAAAGTCGAACGCTAGGTCATCTAGATTCTTGTAACCGATTACCTCTCGGTCTTCAAACCCACCCTTAATACAATACTTCGCTTCAAAATAGGTCTTAGGTGGTACTGTACGATTCAACCATTTCATCATGGCATACAGGTCCAGCGGCGAATTAACAATAGGTGTACCGGTCAAGCCGAGCTTGTAGTGCGTGTCAAGCTCTAGTAGTCCTTCTGTTTGCTTCGCTTTAGGGTTCTTACATTTGTGCACCTCATCGACTACTACCATTCCGATTATGCCGTCCTGAACTTGCTGCTTGAGAGCTTCTACGATAGCAGCGTTTCTGAGAGACTCGATATTGGTAATAATGACTTGAGCTGCCATCTTCTTAAGACGGTTCACATCGTCGACTTTATCCTTACCAGAGCCTATCTTGGTTTGCAGCCCAGACTTACCTACTGGTCTTGTTCCTAGAATATATCCAACCAGGTCGGTGTGTTTCTTGACTTCATTCTGCCAGTTATACTGAAGACCTGAGACGCCTACTATTATAAGAGCCTTACGAATTTGACCTGCGATAATTCTGTTCGCGATTAAGTCAAGCGACTGCTTAGTCTTACCAAGTCCCGGCTGGTCCAGCAGCAACATCTGAGCATGACTTTCAGAAAACCTGAGAAACGCTTTCTGATGCTCATATGGTTCAGTCTTCCAGGTTGTAAAGTTCACAGTGTCTGCATCAGGTTCAAGCACTTCCTCAGGAATGGGAGTGAGTGTTACCTCTGATTGATTTTCGTAACGTGGAACCCACGCATGCTTCGGTCTTCCTTTGTATCGGTATAATTCATACTCCTTGGTAGTTTTGCCGATTATTTCTACCGGCTCACCTTTGTAATCAAAGAACATCAAAATCCTCCTTAACCACGGTTGCGATGTTATTTTATTGTAATCACATTATAACATATTTGTTGCGTAAAATCGAACTAACGTAACTTTGTATATCTTGTTGATTTTATCTTGGATTCTTGTGATACTTTTTGTATATAATTTTTAATTCTATGTATTTTACATACCTCACAATATATTATATGTTCGTCTACCACTCCCTATAATATATCACGCCGACAAGTCGGACGCACACCGCTTTCGCTTGCTATCACAAGCTCCGCTACAAAGGTTTTTCGCTCTTAGCAAAAAACCTTGACAGCGGCAAAACCGCAGCCAAACCAAAACCAAACAAAAACAAAACAGAAAATTTAAACAAAAGAAAGCAAAAAGAGAATACAAAGTTTAAGCACAAAAAGCTCAAAGCAAACAAAGTTCCAAATTAGAATGTTTCAAAATGGGTGCGTCAGCGCCCGAAGCTCATTAAAGCACGCCCGACTTTAGTCTGCTAAAGTAGTATATAAAGAACACCGTAAATGAGATTGTTGTTACTATAAATAGTATATACACCGCAGGTGTGGTTTCTTGTATGTAAATTCGACGTTAAACTTTCTTTGTGTTATAATAATGATACTACAAAATGTGGGTAGCATCGGTACACAATGTCATAAGTTCGATGTTGTGTCAATCCTTGTGTTATAATTGTAATACTTTAGAAGGTATGTTACATGATTTCCCGTGTTATACTGTATATGTGAGTTCACGTGTTCGTCACACGTTGTCAGAAAGAGGGTCTACGCTATGTGCCAGAGGGTTTTACCGAAAACTTCTTTTGAAGAACATCTCCCAGAGGGTTGGTTTTTGTCACGTCTCTATAAAGGAAATCGGATATTATATTATAATGATATGAAGGTAGCAAGTCTCCATGACAGTTTTGATATTGAAACTGAAGTGAGAAAGGTAATCAACAATCCACCTGAAGTTATTCAAGCTGCCTTGTATCAAGACGGTAAAATGTCAGCAATCGATTTAAGTTCTAATGTTCAGAAGAAGCTAATCAAGAAGGGCCTTATTCCGTATGAATTTGCTCTCAATTGTCTTCACAGCTTAGAGAGTTGGTTATATAAGATAATTCCTGCAAGGGCGGAGTATAACGGTAAATTCTATGTTAATAGGCGTAACCGTTGGTATGATGAAGCAGGTAATTGTATTAATACAACACTTCTATTTTTGTCTACCTGGGATGCCAGAGTTCGATATGCACAAGGAAAATGCACACTGGCTGATGTAGCCAGATACAGCTGGTCTGCGGTTCTTGAGTGTCTTGGTGATGACCACCAAAGGTTTATAAATCAAGTACTTAAACCTAAGATGGAATTAAACCGCAAGGGCTGGGTCCTGGATGCGAAGGCAGTTAAAGCTAAGAAGTTAAAGCAGAATGAGCATTGGGAGTATACTGAATTTGACCAGGCAGAGGAAATCGAAGATGAATACAGAGAAGATGTGAATTCTTGTCTGTATCAGTATTTCTTCAGCTCATTGAGCAATCACGTTCAGATGTTCACCGAGGATTGTAATCTACCAGCATTTAAGGACATAAAAGCTCGCACCGAAGCTTACGAGCAGAATGTTCTTGCACAACTCAAGAGCATTGAGCCGCAGCTCTGCAGATTCAAGTGGAATGTATTATTAAAATCACACGAACCAGTATTCGCACCTCAGAGGATGTCTGCTGAAAAATGGGACGATTTCTATGACTTGGTACATCAGGTAGTTATCGGACAGATGAGTGGGCATGAAGCTGCATTGTACTTTGTTCATGGTGATTGGTCAAAAATCAAACGAGAGAGTAGTCGGTACGAGAAGCATATGACGCAGCACGTACCTTTTTATAGCGAACGTTGGCAGAAGTTGGATAAAGAGACTACGTCCTTTATCGATGCCGTCGATTACATCAGGAACGGTATATCTGACTTAATTGCAATGGGTTATAGGTCAGCAGATAAGGTTGTAGTGTCATTCACCTATGATGATTGCCGATTCGCGATGAATGTTGAGTCAGGTGAAATTCGGTATATTGGATATTCTAATGGAAAGTTCATGTCAGATACATGGCTTGACCTGAAGCCAGAGGAGAGAAGAAAATTACTCCATGATGACGCAGAATGGGAATATCAAGAGAAAGCAATTAAGAAATACCGACGACTGTTCTCGTATCTGTATAATGTCGTCCATAAACATTGGGACAGAGCGTGCTACTTCGTACAAGATAAGGCGCTCGCTAAACGTAAGTATCTACGTCCTTCTTCTGGATTCCTTGATAGGATGAAAGAGAAGGCAGATAAATATATTAAATCTTTAGAAAGAAGGGTTGCAATTTGCTGAACACACAGCTTTATTTTGCTGGTAGTGCACCGCAAGAAGTCGATGAGTTTCTCGTCAAGAAGGGTTACAACCGACTGTTCTCGCAGCTGAATGACCGTTCACGTATTAAGCGTTGGATGGGCTACAAGGATGAACACCCTGACATGAAGCTGTTCGTTGACTCAGGTGCGTTCTCAGCATACACTAAGGGAAAAGAAATCGACCTAGATGACTATATCGCATACCTCAACGAATACGGCAAGTACTTCAATGTCATGGTTCAGGTGGACTACATTCCCGGTAAATCTAATGTTGTTCAAGACAGACAGGTTTATCTTGATGCACCGAGAATTTCATGGGAGAACTTCCTTCATATGAGAGAGCGTCTGGACAAAAGTCTATGGGATAGATTTATTCCAGTTTTTCACGAAGGTGAAGATTTCAAATGGCTTGAAAACATGCTGAACTACCGAGATGCCAATGGTAATCCACTTGCATATATCGGTATTTCACCTCATACTGAAACGACTACAGACAGACGACTTGTGTTCTGTAAGGAAGTGTTCCGTCGTATCAAGCGTCTCAATCCGCAGGTTAAGACACACGGATTCGGTATGACTGCACTGAACATTTTGCAGTATATCGACTTCACTTCTGTTGATTCTACGACATGGCTGAAAGGTGCAATCTATGGAACAATTCTCGTCCATAGGCACAATAAACTTGCTGCTATGAATGTGGGTGAAAGAACTACCGGAGCTTCTGACCACTTCTGTTGGTTAGGTGCTGATGCTAAGGACGAGGTTTGCCGATTAATTGAAGACGCAGGATTCTCTACAGAGAAACTTCGGAAGATTGACCCAACTCGTGATAACGATATTCCTGATGACGGTGAACCAGATATTACCAATAGCATTGCCATGCGTCAGATGTTCAATGCTGCCAGTATGATTCGTTATCTCGAGACTACAGATTTTCTGGGCTTGCCTAAGTCGGCTCGTCGAATTGGTCTCTGATGCGTCTACAGCACAACTTCGTTTTTCACGAAGTTGTTGTGTTATAATGTAGATACAATGTTAGACACGCACGTTACCGCGGACCGTGTAGTGGGATACATTGGGTCTTGCTTACCATTGTAAATTAAAGACAAATGTAAGAAAAACCGAACATTGAAAACCGAGTGTAAAAACCAAAAACCAAAATTTTTAAACCAGAAAGGAAGATTTTTATGGCACGCTATACAGCGGAAGAGTCCAAGTCCATGGAGTACCAGGGCGCTGAAACTTTCAGAATTGAGAAGGACGGCGGCAAAGCCCAGGTTGTATTCCTCTACACCGATGAAACCAGCGTTGATGGATGGTCTTGCCACAGACTGCCCGGTGCAAACTATTATACCTACACGGTTGACTGCCCAAGAGGACCAAAGGACGAGGTTGACATATGTCCAGCTTGCAAGGCTGGCGAGCCTTTGTCTACTCGTGTGTTCGTCCTCATGCTTGATGTTTCATCCGGTAAGGTTATGATTTGGGACAAACCTGCATCATATCGTAAGGAAATTACAAGCCTTATGAGCTATTACAAGCCACTCTATAAGCAGAAGTTTGAAATTACTCGTGAAGGTACTGGTCTTAACACTAAGTATCGTACAATGCCTATCGGTGACAGCGGTCTTACAGAAGAGCAGTACAAGGAGTTCCTTGACAAGGCGAATGAGGTATGCAACGATTATGTTCGTCCTATCGATAAGTACGAGGAAATCAAGGCACGCTCTGTAGCAGCTCAGGCAGAACAGGTTCAGGTTGATGCTCAGCAGGGTCAGCAGGCTCCTCAGCAGAATGCGTGGGGTCAGAATATACCTCCGCAGGGTCAGGCTGGTTGGGGTGCTCCAGCTCCTCAGCAGCAGTGGGGTCAGCAGAATCAGGCTCCTCAGCAGCAGTGGAATCAGGCTCCTCAGAATATGCCGCAAGGTCAGCCCCAGAGTATGCCTCAGCAGCCTCCTCAGAACCAGCCAGGTGGTTGGGCTCCCCAGGGTCAGCAGCCTCCTCAGCAGAGTGGTTGGGGTGCAACTCCGAATGGTGCTTGGCAGAACAACCCCCAGAACTAATCGATAAAGGAGTAAAATAAATGATTTGTAAAAAGACCAACCTGGATACAGCTCTCGCAGCTGTATCTGAAGGTTTAACCCCTAATTCATATGTTATTCTCGCACAGACTGTTACCCTGCACGTAGCAGACGGTAATCTGTATCTTATTACTGAACCAGATGACGGTGAGGTTTGGTATAGTGCGAAGGTAGGCGCAACCACTGAAGCGTTCCCAACAGTTTCTGTCGACGGTGCGAAGTTCAGTAAGGCAATCTCCTACTGTGGAGAGTCTGTCGAGCTTACTGCTACTGAAGATACCTTGATTATCAAGAACGAGAAGGGCACATTGAAGCTTCCGATTCTCGTAGACGATGCAGGTCAGCCAGCAGTTCATGAGTTCTTTACTCACACCGGTAATCAGCTTAAGGTCGACCATCTCAATCAGATTAAGATGCTTACTGGCACATTGTCTAAGACTATGGACAGCATTGCAGAGCGTTGTATATATACAGATGCTGAGTGTTCTTTCGCAACCGATGATATCAACATCAGTAAGGGTGACTCGCTCATCAATGAGCCGATTCTTCTTTCTGCTCGTATGATTAGCTACTGCACTAAGCATTCCGATGTTCAGATTTATGATGCTGGCGACGAATTCTTCTGGTTCGTTTCACCTGAGTCTGGTGCATCTGCGCGATTCTCTAAGGTGTTCCAGGACTTCATTCCTCAGTTCCCTCTGGAGAATCTTAAGCAGGAGTTCGCAAATCCAGTTCAGAATTCTGTTACTGTCGATATGGCATCCTTCCTTAACTCTATGCAGTTCCTCGCTATTGTGGCTGATTCTGCTAACGATTACAGTGTCACCGTTTGCCAGGAGTCTCCTGACGAGATTATTCTTAAGTGTGCAGACAGTATCCAGAAGGTTCCTTGTAAGTCCGTCAAGGGTGAGGGACCTTGGTCTATCGAAGTTGACTGCCTGAGCGCTAATGCACGTTTTGCACCATATGATGGCATGGTCCAGCTCGATGTATATGAGAGTCAGCTTGCTTGTGTAGGACCTGTGACTACTTCTATTGGTCTTATCTCCTAATGGCAGATAATCTCGGTAAGGTCTGGGAAGACATCGTCGAGGAGTGGTTACAGCAGAACAAAATCTGTTACGACCGCATCCCCGACCAGATGTCGGGTAGAAAGGGTTCTAAAAATGTGTGCGACTATGATGCGTACATATATCCGCACATCTATTACATAGAATGTAAAGAGTGTGCTTCCCCTCGATTCAATATGCTCCAGAATATTGATGAATATCAATGGATACACATGCTGGAGAAGGACTTAATTCCGGGAGTAAGGGCTGGGTATGTAATCTGGATGTCAGGAGAGCAGAGGGCTTTCTGGGTATCACCTCTCACGTTAGACTTGTATTACTCCGCGGGTAAGAAGTCAATCACGGTGGATGACCTGGAGGTAAGCGGTGTGGAGCTGAAGCTCTACATGAAGCGAACTCGTTGGCATTTAGAAACATGCTTAGATGTAGTTGAAGAATATCTGGCACAGGTGGACTAAGTATACTGGTTCACCTGTGTTTTTAATTTATAGAACAGAGGAGGTAGATTATGCGTAATCTAGCTGCTATATATAGACCGACTAAATTAGACGATGTTGTTGGTCAAGAAGGCGCTAAGAAAGTTCTTAGAACACATCTAGCAAATAAGCCGAAAGCTTCATATATATTTTCAGGCGGTGCGGGAACTGGTAAAACAACCTGTGCTCGTATATTTGCACATGAATTAAATGGTCAATCAAATATCTATGAAATCAATGCTGCTGATAATACAGGTGTTGATGGTGTACGTAAAATAATATCAGATGCAAGGCATAAGCCGATTGGCACAAAGTATAAGATATTCATATTAGATGAATGTCACATGCTAACCGTACAGGCTTGGAATGCTCTACTTAAATTAGTGGAGGAGCCACCAGAGTCAGTTATATTATTGTTCTGTACAACAGACCCTAGAAAGATTCCGAACACGATTACTTCAAGATGTTTGAGGTTGGACTTTACTCGAATAGATGTAGATGGAGTTACCGATAGACTTCTTTGGATACTAGAACAAGAACAGATAACAGGTGTTCCTAGGGAACCGTTACGTTATATAGCTCAGCTTGCCAATGGTGGTATGCGTGATGCTATCACCATGATGGATAAGGTTCTGGGTTATGGTGTGGATATCAATTTCGACGTCATCAACACCGCTTTGGGACTTGTAGGCTTTGATGTACCTATGAGCATTCTTAAGGCATTCTATGACCATGACTTCAAAGGTTTGGTAGGTGTCCTCGATGATATCAATAGAAAGGGTGTCGACTTCAAAGCGTGGGTACAGGACTTTCGTCGTTTCGTTCTGCAGGCAGTTGAACTCCAGCTTGGTGTAAAACCTGAAGATGTAGCGTTACCTAAAGACATCAGTAGTAATCTGACTACTCTTCCACAGGATGGACGTTTGTTCCAGACTCTGTGCTCTCTAGACGATTTGGTTCAGCTTATCATCATGGAGCCAGACCCTTACACACTGGTTAAGGTACATCTCCTTCGAATTGCAGGTGATTTCTAATGGATTATATCGGACAGGAAAAGCTGATTGAGAATTTATCCAAGACAAATGCTCGTGCCATGCTTATTCAAGGTCCGGCTCACTCTGGTAAGAAAACTCTCATCAGACAATTGTATAAGGACCTTGGGTTATATGTCTACGAGGTGTCAGGTTCGATTTCTGATTTCCGTGAGACTATGGAGTTTATCAAAACTCAGACAAAACCGATTATGTATCTTATTCCTGATGTAGACAGATTACATCCAGGTATACAAAATCTTCTGTTGAAGATACTTGAAGAGCCACCAATGCGTGCTAGGTTCTGTCTTACCGCAAGTAATTCAATTTTACCCACAATTAAATCTAGATGTGTGTGCTATATCGTGGAGCCGTATACACCTGAGCAGATTCAAGCCCTGCTCTGTGACTCTGAGAGGTTTGTGGTTCAGAAATATGTAGGTGTAATTAGTCATGCTGTGAACACTCCTGGTCAACTTGAGCTTCTAGTAGGCTGGGGAAATCATACCATTTTGTCAGATATGATTGACCAGATGCTGGATATTCAGTCGTCGATAACGCAACCACTGGCTGTGGTTTTGAATAAGGCGAACATACTCAGCAAGTTTATGAAAGAAAACAATGTCGACTTCTACGTGTTCTATTTGCTGGCAAGAGGTATACACTCAGATACTGTTAGCTATACCATACTGACACAGAACTTGTATGAACTTGACCGATATATCATGTGCTATTTCTATGCAGAATTGTGGAAGGAGATTGCGTGTAGATGACCATAACTGAATTTAGGGAGCGAATGAAGACACCACCTGATTATTTCATTATCATGGCAAATGACCACGACTTGAGAACCTTATATCTGAAGCAGTTTTGCAAGGCTCATAACTGCGAACCTAAGTTCGTAGATACAATTGATTGGAAATCCAAAGGACGTATGCTTACCACAAATCAGGTGCTGGTGCTCACAGACGACATGGATGTTATCAACGCACCTAAGCCTGAGTATAAGCAGTCCGGACGAAAGATTGTGTTCTTGTATACATCAATCAAGAAGATTTCTGAATCCACTCTTGAGTTCTTTGACGGCAATGCACTTACTATTGAGGACTTGACATGGGCACAGGCTTCGAACATTCTGACAAAGAAAAAGCTAAGTCCAGCGATAATTGAGCATATGAAGAATAATGTCGACACACCTGGTAATATGCGTCTGTTCGGCTTACAGATTCTTGACCTCGCAGCTTCTTTAGGTATGTCAGATACAGATGTATTCAGAACATACTTCAAACCGTGGATGCAATCTGAAATTAGTGAGGAGCCGGGTCCTTTCTGTGACGCAATCTTGGACGGCGATTTCACATTTATCTTTACCTATCTGGAAGCACAGCGTGGTAATGAGTTTTTCGTATATGCTTCTATCTTTAGATGGCTGGAGCAGATAATGCGTTTCGTATCATGTGGTAACGACTATTGGAATAAAGGCGGTTTGGTTAAAGCTGTATACACCAATTTCCAGGGTCGAGGACTACAGAATGTTCCTTGGGTTGAGTGGATTTACCTATATAAGGTAGGGTTGAAATTCAGAAAGCAGATTAAGGTGAGTGAACGTGACGCACTAACCGGACTGGAGGTGTATGTATGTATCATTTTACGAACCCTTCTGGACAACAGAATAATAATACCGGATACTGCAAATACTGCGGGCGCCCGTTAAAGAATCATGGTTCTATCAATCAAGATGCTGGTGATGTGTGTTTAGCAAAGCATCGGCGTACTCGTGTACGGAGAATAGGAGAAAAGGTAGGTGTACAGAATGGACCTGACAAATCAAAGTCAGATACAAATTCAGAATAAGATATTTACATTAGGTAGTCCTGTAACACACGCTGACACGTTAGACCAGCTTTTGTATGCGTTTCAGCAGATGGGTGTTACTGAAAGACCTATTGTTATTATAAATCCGGTGGATGACGCTGTTCCTGACCTTGCTAATCTGCTCGAGAACTACATCGAGAATGCTATGCAAGGTTCGTATTCAGCACCACGTACTACCTATCTATTTCAGGATTATACTGATGAGCAGATTATAGAATGGGCAAACTCTCAGTATAGGATAGGAGGAGCGTCGTTAGATTACTGGATTGAGACTGGTAAAGCTATCAGGGAACAGAGTTGTCTTAAGACTGAGCTGGATAGGGTAAATGCTCGTCGAGAAGAGCTCTGGAAACAGCATTGTCTTCACCCTGAGTCTAGCGAGGGTTCAGACGAGTATGCAAACCTTACCTATAACGTGGTACCTCAAATCGAAACGGCTATTAAGAACGTGACAGACGCAATGGGCAAGATTCCGAAAGATTTGAATAATGGGTCTGAACCGACTCAACAGGTACTTGTTGAAAATTCTGTTGAGAATGTTGAAAATCAGGCGGAGTCACCTTCGGTAGATGTTGAAAACCATGTTGAAAATGCTAATACTACATTAGAGATGTCAGGTACTGGAAAGCCTGATATTATGTTATGCAATACTTCTCGTCTTATAATGCCTTTATCTGTTGCAAAGCAGATTTCAGATAGCCCAGACAATCAGTTATATAAGAAACAACAGCAACAGGAGGTACCGGGATACGTCACTGTACCAATCGAGTATCTAATTGCTCTAGGTATAAAGCTGTATCCCGACGGTGTACCGGTTGTATTTACTAAATCTGGTAAGTTCCGTCGTGTAGGCGTGTCACAGATTAGTCCGATAGTGTCTTCGTATTGGTATCCTACACCTCGGTACAACGGTATTTAGCAAGGTTTCCCCACCCTCTAAGCAATAGCGTAGGGTGGGGCGGGATTGCTAAAAAGTACTTGACATTTTGAAGATAATGTGGTATAATAAAGATAGGAGAGGAGGTGAATAAATGTTTAGAGCGTATAAGATGAGGATATTTCCCACAGAAGAGCAAAAGGTGCTTATTGCTAAGACCTTTGGCTGCTGTCGTTGGTATTGGAATCAAGCTTTGCATGACAACATAGAATACTATCAGGAGAACGGCAAGGGTAAAATAACTACACCTGCTAAGTACAAAGCTGAGAATGAATGGTTGAAAGAAGTAGATTCCATGGCATTATGCGGCACCCAGAGGGATTTACAATCGGCTTTTTCTAAGTTTTTCAAAGAACCAAATGTCGGATTCCCTAGATACAAATCTAAGAAAAGACCTAAAAATAGTTACAGAACAACTCAGACACGTGGATTTGATGTTGGCGAGGACTATGTAAAGCTTACGAAATTAGGCAAGATTAAACTCATAAATCATCGTCACAGAATAGGAACGTGTAAATCAGCTACAATATCTCTTACGGCAAGTGGTAAATATTATGTGTCGTGTTTGTTCGAGGAAGAGATTGATTTCTTACCAGAGACAGACAAAGAGATAGGAGTTGATTTGGGACTTGCAGATTTGGCAATTTGCTCTGATGGTGCTAAGTTCCCTGTGCTTAGAGCGTTGCGTAAAAATTTGGCAAAGCTAAAGAAAGAACAACGTAAGCTTAGCAAAATGACTTTCGGTAGTAATTGTTATCTAGAACAAAAACAAAGAGTAGCAGAATTACATGAACATATAGCAAACCAGCGCAAAGATTATTTACATAAGGTAAGTCGCAAACTCATAAACGAGAACCAAGTTGTGTGTTTGGAGGACTTAAATGTAAAAGGACTTCTGAAAAATCATCATTTAGCGTTATCAATATCTGACGTTGGCTGGTCTGAATTTGTATCTATGTTACGGTATAAAGCCGATTGGTATGGCAGAACAATACAGAAGATAGGCAGGTTCTATCCAAGCAGTCAGATTTGCAGTTGCTGTGGTTGCAGATCAGGGAAGAAACCGCTTCACATCAGAGAGTGGACTTGTCCTGAATGTGGAACGCATCATGACCGAGATGTGAACGCAGCCAAGAACATACTGCAAGAAGGTAAAAGACTTTTGGCGGTAAGCACCTACCGTGACAGGTAGTTTATGCTTTCGGATAAGCTGTGTCATCCTATAAATGACATAGTGAAGCTGAATCGAGCTACAAGCTCCGACCTAAGAGGTCGGGGTGGTTGACGTAACTTCGTGAACCGTTATACCGTTATTGTATAATTATAATGTCACTTATATTGACACAACGTGTGCGATGTTTTGCTACGTGGTTATGTTTTTAATAACTGTATATGTTGTAATGTGGAACCTGTAGCAGAACCTTAGCAAAACACACGCAAAATTGAGATTAACAAGGGGTGCGTGTATGAGAAATAATTTACCGCAGCCGTACTGGTCACACGTCCTGAATAGGTTTCCTAAAGAAAGTAATCTGCTAGCGGCGGCAGCTGGTTACCTTGAAATGAGGATTAAGAAGAACAAAGAGCTCAGCATCAATGAGTGGGATGCTTGCCTCGATGAGGTCCTCAAGACATATGACATAGCCGACCCAACTAAGCCCACGTCTCGAATACGAAAGTTGTCTGTCAAGAACACTATCACTATTCCCGAGATAACATACCTGTTCTTGACTGCAACGGCTAGGAAATGGAATCATATCGTGTTCACGTCTGAACAGGATAAGATGTA
>JAEEGL016279480.1_pt1 | contig 65422 bp, 67 predicted proteins | sample 9134231 | NCBI WGS metagenome assembly JAEEGL01 (sample SAMN16246548, study PRJNA631951) | gut metagenome | biome: gut microbiome; feature: rumen; material: fiber-attached | host: Bos | place: Iran: Karaj | collected 2018-10
CATTACACGCAAAATACTACTATTTTGCTTTCTCTTAAATAACCTAAACATGTTTGGAATATTCCGTTATTCTAAGTACTCATGTTCTTAATTCCCTATTTCGAAAAAAAACTAACGCTCTTTACAAAAATTGTTACAATTTTTGTAATATTTCTTAATAAATTTTGGAAAAGATGTTTAAATAGTGTCTTTCTTTACTTTTAAATATTCTTTTATAGAGTTAATAGGAATAGCAAACCCTATTCCTATATTTGAAATATTATTGTCAGGGTTAAATATAGCTTGATTGATGCCTATGATTTCACCTTTTTTGTTTAGCAGTGGACCGCCGGACGAGCCCGGATTTATTGCGGCATCGGTTTGGATTCGGTTCTTTACATAATCTATTCTCGATACAATACCTTGTGTTAATGTGCCGTTAAAGCCGAATGGATTACCTATTGCAAGTACTTTTTGCCCAACTTTTATTTTTTCTGAGTTACCGAATTTAACTGTTTTTAAATCCTGTGGTACGGAAATTTTCAGTAAGACAATATCTTCATTTTCATCAAATCGTTTTACAACTTTTGCATCATAATTTTGCCCATTAAACATAGTAACTACAATATTTTTGCCCGAATCTATAACGTGTGCGCTGGTTAAAATCAGTCCGGATTTATCAATTATGCAGCCTGTCCCGCATGACATTCCTCGATTAATTTGTGAATCAATGCACACTATAGCCGGATTGATTTTTTTATACAAAGAAATAATGGCATGTTCTTCTCTGTCAAACGCGTAGCACGGCAAACACAATAAAATCAAGCAAAAAGTAATAAAATTTTTCATAACATAATTTTGTGCAATCAAGAAAAAAATATCTATTAGTTAACAGGTTAATCGAAAAATTATCGATAAATGATTGTGTCAGTATAATTATATTGTCACAGCCTCGTTTTTCATGTATAATTACTAGGAAATTAAACATAATAGATAGGAGAAGGAGATAATTATGTCAAGAATTGAAAGTTTTAAAATTGCTTTAGAGGAAAAAAGAGCGGTTAAAATCATTGCCGGTATTGATAATTTTGACCTTGATAAGGTTAAAAAAGTTGTAATTGCAGCAGAAGCAGCTGGCGCAAGTGCAGTAGATATTTGTGCTGACCCTGATATTATTTCCGAAATCAGAGGTTTGACAGCATTACCAATTTTTGTATCATCAATCGTTCCTGAAGAATTAGCTCACGCTGTTGAGTTGGGTGCAGATGCAATCGAACTCGGAAACTTTGATGCATTATACAAAAAAGGCTGTGCATTTACTGCAACTCAGGTTTTGAACCTCGCTAAAAGAACAAGAGAGTTGGTTTCCGATGCGTTCTTCTGTGTAACAATTCCGGGTGAATTAGAAATCTCAGAACAAATTGAACTGGCAAGAAACCTTGAAACAATTGGCGTTGATTTAATTCAAACAGAAGGTCATTTTACGGCTGAACCTTCAAATGGGGCAAGAGGTTTGGTGGAAAGAGCAGAACTAACTCTTTCTAACACAATTGAACTTTCAAGAAATATCGATTTGCCAATAATGACTGCAACAGGAATTAATCCTACTACTGCATCATTAGCATTTGCTTCAGGGGCAAGCGCTATTGGCTGTGGTTCTTGCGTAAACAAACTTGATTCTGAAATTTCTATGATAGCAGTATCAAAGAGCCTTGTAGAAATCGCTGAAAAGAATGTGCAAAAAGTCGCAGAACTGGTTTAAGTTCAATAAAAATAACAGTAAAAAGGGGAAACTTTATTAAGTTTCCCCTTTTTATTTGCTTAAATAATAACTTAGTTCTGCATTCTTCTTTCTTCTGATTTAATAAACTCACAATCAGAAATAAGTCTTTTATCCTCCATTGCGTCAATGAGCTCATCTATTTTTTTTATTTGTTTTAGCTCAAATCCGACTTCGGCAAGAAGTACGCAATCATTGCAAAGTCTATATCTGTCATATTGCACCGATCCGGCAAGGGGTTTTGTCTCTCCGCAAGCATCGCATTGAAAGTATTCATATTCCGAATCAGGATTTTCTTCTATATCATCGAGTTTCATCTGCTCAACTACAAGTTGCATTTCTGCAATAACTTCTTCTTTTGACTTCATAATACACCCTCACACAATTTTTTCATTTCTTTGACAGCTTGTTCCAATCCGACAAAAATTGAACGTGCAATTATGGAATGTCCTATATTTAGTTCAACGAGATTTGGTATTTCGTGCATTCTTCTAACGTTTTGGTAATTGAGTCCATGGCCTGCATTAACCTTTAACCCAAAATTTTGTGCAAAAATTGCTGCACCTTTCAGATCATTAAAAGCTTTTTCTTCATCCGCTGTACCAAATGCTTCTGAATATCTGCCTGTATGCAGTTCAATAAAAGGCGCACCGGTTTTTGAAACAGCCGAAATCTGGTGAATATCGGGGTCAATGAAGAAACTGACTTCAATATTTTTTTCTATAAGCGGTTTTGTAAATTTTATTGCACGTTCCAGTTGTCCTTCAACGTCCAAGCCCCCTTCGGTTGTTAATTCTTGTCTTTTTTCAGGAACAATACAAACGGCATGGGGTCTGAGCCTTAATGCAATCTCTTGCATTTCATCGGTCATTGCCATTTCAAGGTTTAACCGTACGTGTGGAAGCATTCTTATTGCTTCAACATCCTCATCTTTTATATGTCTGCGATCTTCTCTTAAATGAGTAGTAATTGACTCTACTCCGCAAGCTTTACATATTCTTGCGGCCGTTAATACATCCGGTTCGGAACCGCCTCTTGCATTCCTTAGTGTTGCTACGTGGTCTATATTTACGCCTAATAACATTTATGCCTCTTTCTCATTATAAATTTTTAGTTTTTTAAGTTTATTCAATTTTAGTAAAGCTGTATAGGTCGGGAGTATTGTGATATTATTATCTGCAATTTTTCCGATATAATCAACTGCTTGTTCAATATTGTCTATAATTTTTATATTTTTTTCATTAATACCAGCATATTTTAACCTAAGTGCCATGTCAAAAGCGCGAGTTCCAGATACAACAATCTCTTTTTTTATTTTAGCTAAAAATTCAAACTCGGTGTCCCAAAGCCAAGAAATGTCTCGGCCGTCAGCATAGTTGTCATTAATTACAATAAGCAAGTTTGAATTTTTATCAAGCGATTTTAAAACTTCATTAGCTCCGACTGGGTTCTTAATCAGTTGTATTAAAGTGCGTTTGTTATTTAATTTTTTAACTTCACTTCTTCCGAACGCAACTTTAAAGGTTTTTATATTTTTTTCTATATTATCAATTCCGAGTTCCAACGCAACTGATATCGCTCCAATTGCATTATAAGCATTAAAAAGGCCTGTTAGCGGGACATAATAATCCACTCCCAAAATATTAACAACTGAGTGGTTCTTGTATAGTTTAACTGTTGCTTCATATTTTACCGAAGGTCTTTTAAATCCGCAGGTACAATAATAGTGACCTTGCTGAGCATAAAATTTCTTTGAATATTTAAGACTGTTTCCGCACTGGCAGGAGAAGGCTTCTTCTGTAGCAGTTTCAATGGGTTGTAATCCGTCTTCCCATATTATTTCTTTGATACCGTAATATATTCGTTTTTTGCTTTCTAAAGTTGAAACCAACGGGTCATCAGCATTGAGGATTAGTGTAATATCCGGTTTCAGGTTTATTCCGTTTTGAATATAGCTTTTAGTTATAGCAAGTTCTCCATATCTGTCTAATTGGTCACGGAATAGGTTTGTTACCAGCAAATAATCAGCATCGAAATTTTTGTATACAACTTCCACATTTGCTTCATCAAGCTCAATTACCGAATATTCCGATTTTTTAAATGGATTTATTTGTAGTGCAAGCGCATTGACAACTCCATTTAGCATATTTGCGCCGAGAGCATTATTAATGACGGATTTACCGGATTTGTTTATTAAATGGCTAATAAGTCCGGAAGTTGTAGTTTTTCCGTTTGTACCTGTGATGTTAATTTTTTTATTTGTAATACAATTATTTGCATATTTTAAAAAGTTCGGACAGATCTTCAGTACAAACAGTCCTATTATAGAAGTTCCTGATGACAGCTTAGTAACTTTTAAAAACAAATATGTGATTCTTGCGAATATAAGAGATATAAAAAATAACAAGTTATTCATAAGCGGTTACTTTATATTAAATAGAACCTTTCTCTCCTAATCAAATTACCCCAACAATCGTATTCCATAATTTTTGATTATAGAATATAATTTAATAATAATACAAAAATGACGGGAAATGTATGATTTTTAAGATAATGACAACAATTGTTTTTATTGCGGAAATTATAGTTGCATATACAATACTTAAAAAACTTTTAGCGTTTGATAAGCTTGTGATACGTACCAATGAAGCTCTTATGGGAATAAAACCGGAGATAAGTTATATTGGATGTTTGATTAAAAAAATTTCTGCGCAATATGTGGAATTTGCATATGACTTTGCGGAGAAAATACATGTAAAAAGCGATGAAGCGATAGTCACACAATTGGGCAAGCTTGTAATAGCTATAACATTGTTACGATTTAATTCCAAGCTAATTAGGAAAATTTTAATATCAAAACCGTTTAAGATGCTTAGAAAAGGTTTATCATTACTAAAATATGTGGTATAATTTAGTACAAATTTCAAATAAAAGAAAGAGGTATAAAGAATATGAGTAAAGAAGATTCCTCAATAGGTTTTGGCTTAGGACTGTTGGCAGGAGTTCTGGGCGGAATAGTTGCAGGTATATTATATGCACCGTGTCCCGGAGAGGAAATGAGGGCAAAAGTTAAAGATACTGTTTGTGACTTGGCTGAAAAATATTCTCCTGAGGTTCAGGAAGCAAAGAAACAAGCGCTAGAATCTATTGATTTGTTAAAATACAAACTGGAAATGCAATACAAGAAATTTGGAAATATGCTTAAATCAAAGAAACTTAGGAGAGCCAAAGAACTTGAAGATATAAACGATTACGATTTTAACTAGGAGAGGGGTAAATTTGTAATGGATGCAACGACAGCTCAATTAAATGTAAGTTTGACTTTTTTGGCATACGCAACGGGTGTAATAATTATAATAGTAGGCGGAATGTTGACAAAGGTTTTGTACGATATGTCAAAACTCACCAGAAATGTTGATGATACCGTGACAATCGCAAAAACAGAACTTGAACCGACATTGAAGAATATAAATAAATCTGTTGAAATTGTAAGTGGTGTAATAGTAAAAACGGATGAAAGCCTTAAAAAGGTTAAAACATTTTTTGCAAAAACACCTTTAAAATTACTCGGAAGTTTATCAAAACTGACAAGCAAAGCTTCTAGAGGTTTTTGGACAGGGCTTTCTGCTGCTTTGAAAATGTTGTCAAAAAAATAGTTATTTATATTAGACAAATTACGGATAAAATAAAATAAAACAGAAATTAAAATACAAATGAAGGAGAAAATATTATGTCAGTAACAAGATTTTTAGCAGGTTTCGCAGTTGGTGCGGTTATAGGAGCTGTTGCGGGTGTCCTTTTGGCCCCAAAATCCGGCGAAGAAACAAGAGAAATGCTCGGTGATATGGCTTCGGATATCGCTAAGAAGACAGATGCAAGAGTAAAAGATATACAAAAGAAAGCTGATGATATAGTATCGGATGTTCAGGAAAAGAGCGAAGAAATTATGTCTAAATTATCTGATATGCTCGGGAAAAAAGGTGAAAACGAAGCATAAATTTTAAACATTGAAATCAAAAAAAAGGAAGCTATTATATGGCTTCCTCTTTTTTTGTTCAGTATAGTATTACACGATAAAAACATTATCATTCTCGGCTACCGCATAATAAGCTTTCTCTATAGTTTGTTTAGGAATATCGCTTCTATAAACTTTGCCATCAGAAAGAGTAATTATTGTATAATTTTTTATACTTTTTTCAAAATTTAAGAAATGTTTTTTGGAGAAATTAATACCCAGTTCCCGTGCAAAATGCTTGGCATCAATTTTTATTTCAGATATTTTAGAAATATTTTTTGTGTCGATGGGAAAATCCTTAATAATAGCCATGGGATTGTTGTTAATAAGCGGTGTTATTTTCCTGAAACGAAGCGTGCCGTTAAACGAAATTGATGGGTATACTTTCCCTACATTCATAATGCCAACTCCAAAATAATAAACTATAATACAGAGCAATTATAACATACAATTTAACCTAACAGATTTCAATTGTAAACTTTTGTAACAATTCTGTTTTAAATATTAAAGTTTTCTAAAAAAATGCCGTAATACATGCAAAAAGGGAAAAGCATAAAGGAGTAATTTATGACAAGCGCAGTAAACACATTCTACATCTTCATTGCGAGGGAATTCCATGGTAATTACGAAGGTGTACGTGAAGCAATTGACGGCGACGGAGATGGAGTTATAACTTATGCCGAATTTGATACGTTTGTTAAAAGCCAGAATGATCTGGCTGATTTCGCACGACAGGATATTACTGCCGTGTTTAATACCTTAGATAAAAAAGTCAAAGGTAAGATTCAAGATACATTTATTTCCGAACAAGGTGCTTTGAATGCATCAGAGCAGGCAAAACTCGATGCTAATATTGAATTGTATGGGCGCATTTATGATTTAATCGAAAGCCAATATCATCATGTAGAAGGCTTTGTTAACCACTATAGCAATTTGGGACTTACTAAAGAAAAAGTTACTCAATCGACTTTCGAAGCTATATTACAAAATACATCAATAAACAATGCACAAAATCTTACAGAACAAGATGTGTTGGGATATTTGAAACAAGGTGTTGCCGTAGCAGCAAAAGACGGAATTATTGAACAACAACAAGCCCAAATAATGAGTCATTTGTCATTGGATTATCAATTGAAAGATGATCCAGACTTGAATGCACTTATTGAGAATTATCTGAATACGATTAATTCAACTACTAATATTTGGAATATCAATTTAGTTCATGAATTGAAAGGTATTATAAATTCATATATTAATACGGCAGGATTCAGTAATTCTGTTCCGGATGATTATGATGGAAACTATCAATATAATCAAAACAGTCATATGAGTACTATTCAGGTTTCAAGGTTGGTTCATAAATACGAAACAGCTTTGAACAATGCTGATTTTAGCGAATTTACATCAATTATTGATAACAATACAATAAATTCTTTGGTTACACAATTCTTGCAAAACAAGCAAACCGAACTCGCACAAAAACCGTTTAATCAATTTAATACGATACTCGAAGGCTTAGATACGCAATCTATAATTGATGAATTTAAAAATTCAGCTGAGTTCAGAACAGTAGTTCAAGCATCAGAGATTATAGGCCTTGATGATAACTTTACAACAAACGGGCATGTTCATATAATGAATGGTGCGTTAGCAAATGGCCAGCCGTCATGGTCAGTAGCTCTGAGTGACAGTAGCACCGGAATGGGTTGGACAGAAGGTTCTGATCACTTCTTTAACGGAGTATACTATTGCTTAGGCTTTGGTGGTTTAAGTGTATCTGAAGGTTCAGAAGCATTCAAAAAATTCTTTACAAACGGAACATATAACATGTACGTAAAAGCTGCATATGAAGATATAATAGAAAATCCGGAAAAATATGGAATTAATCTTGAAACATGTACAAAGAAAGAATTGCAAAATGCTATTATTAAATATATGGTAGCAAACTTACCTTCGGTATTGAGTTCGGCAGGATTGAGCCAACAAGATGTTACCACTTGTGTTTTGAATGGTGCGGCGGATGTTTGCAAAAAGGCTCAAAGCGGCAGCAGAGATATGGATCTTGAAGATGCAAAGGCTGCGGCAAAAATGGCAATAGGTTATTTGATGAGCAAATATGCCGACAGAGATGATATTGTTGAGTTAATAGAAAATTCAGGTATAAAAAATGAAGAGCAGATAAATAATTGCAGTGCGGCAGAACTGGAAACAAAATTGAGAGCTTTATATAATGCAATTAAAGGTTTGAATTTGAACGAAACTGGTGGAACTAACGGAACTGGTGGAACTAACGGAAGTGACCCAACTCCACCTGCCGAATTAGATATTAACAATATAAATACAAATAGTTTTATTGAAATGATTAAATCATTGCGCAGTAATTTAAGATCTATAATGGGAAGTGATTATAGTGAAACTTTGTTTAATTATATTTTTGTAGAAACATTGGCAAAAACATTTGGTGGATATCCGATACTGAATTCTGAAACTATTACAGAATTATCTAGTGGAAATATAGAGGAAAATTACCCAATGCTGAATGAATTAGTGGGTACCGTAAATTACAATGAGTTCTTGCTAAACTTCAAAGCTCTTTACGAAACATATAAATCACAGAATAACAAACCTATTGACAAATACAAACCGGCAGAATTGTTAGGTAATTATGAACTGCATAATGAAAAATGTGATTTTGATTATTTCATGGATAAATGCTCAGCACAATCAGGCGGTTTTACGGGCAGTATATCAAACGCATACAATCCAAGTTGCGGGTACACAAGAGAACAATGGAATAATGCCGCAATTACTTTAAATAACTATTTAAAATCTGTATTTTCAAAATTAAAAGATTGGTACAACGAAAATACCATAGATGATAATTATAGTGATAACAGTAACCATATATCCGGCGGTGATTCCGGCAAAACTATAACGACTGATCATCTGTATTATAAAGATGCACAAGGTATTACTCATAATACACATGGTGAAACTGTTGGAATATATTTATCAACAGCCAAGCTCACAGATGAACAAAAATACAACCTTTCACAAGCGCAAACCGGTAGCAATAGTACCGGAGTATCACTGGTAGTTGACTATAACAGTGGCAAAAATGATTATTCACTTATGCTAAACGGCCAACGTTTGTGGGATAAATTTAAACATTTCTTGGGTGCATAAATTGTTTCCCGCGCATACAACTGCACAAGATGTAAGATAGTTTAATTAATAAAAAAGGGTTCGATATAATTATCGAACCGCTCTCTTTATTTCTTATACTCTATTAAAATCTATACGGGACTCTGCCGTTATTATCGGTAATTGCACCGGCACATGCATCGCCATTGTGGCCTTCTGCCACACCGGATGCAGGGCACAAATCTGTCCATCTCGTTCCTTCTCCGCTTGTCGGATCAATGTTAGAACCTTTTGCGAATACATTACCGTCATTAACATCAACAACAACGTGGAATAAGTCTTTCCCCAGCATATTCGGACCTCTTAGCCCGTTAATATCTATATAAAGGTCATAATAATCTTCATTTTCAGCTCCTTCATTATTTCCAGCGCCGCCATTACCTTCATTACCGCCTTCAGGAGATTCGCTTGCGAGGTAATATATAAATCCGTTCTTTGAAAGCCATGCATCCCCTGCAAGGTTTAACTCCCCACCGTAAAAGCCATTATATGCCGGAGCCGTAACGCTTGTTGCGGATAATTTTCTGGCTACAAAAGAAGAAAAACAATTTGAATAATCGCCGTTTCCGGAGCAAGAACGGAAGTTATACCAGTCATTTTCATCAATAAGTAATGCATTTGCCGTATCTAATATCCCAAAAGCTTTCATAAACGCAGGACCGGCTTGCTGTCTTTGTACATCTGTCATTAATGCAGGCAATGTTAAGGTCGCTATTACACCTATCAAAGTCATGGTTATGAGCACTTCTGCAAGAGTAAATCCTTTTAATTTCATGTTAAACTCCCTCTAATATCATAATGTAATGATTTAATTATAATATCCATATTACTTATTTGCAACAACTTTAAAATATTATTACTCTGTGTTAGAATCTTTCTGTTGTCACAAAATAAGAAGTCAGGTTTTTTAATGAATAAAAACCCAAGTTTTGCAGGGAGTTTCTATCCGGAAAAACCGGAAGAACTTAATAACATATTAAATTCATACAAATTGGAGTCTGCTATAGAATATAAAAGTAAGGCTATAATAGTCCCGCACGCTGGTGTTTATTATTCGGGATATGCTGCAATGGCAGGCTTTCAACATCTGGACATTTGTGAGAATGTTTTTATTATTGCTCCTTCTCATCATGAGGATTTTAACAATATCGCACTTCCGGAATATACTTATTTTGACACTCCTCTTGGAAGTGTTGAGGTTAATAATAGGAGAATTAAAGAGATTGCGGAGAAATTTCCTTGTCTTATTTCAAATGATGTTTTTGACAATGAACATGCAATCGAAGTCCAGCTGCCATTCTTGCAGAATCTTAATTCACCTCAAATTATGAGTGCAAAAGATTTTGTAAAAGAATTTAAAAAAATTGGGCATAAGATAAGAATAATACCGGTTTTGGTCGGGAATTGTGATTACAGACTTATTTCGGATTTGATTTCAACATACTGGGAAGACTCTTCCTTTATAATATCTTCTGATTTAAGTCACTATTATTCTCAAAGTGAGTGCAGGCAAATCGACACATACACTGCTACTATAATTGAAACGGGCAAGATTGAGTCATTCCAAAAGGGACAAGCATGTGGAATCGTAGGGATTATGGGCTTGGTTGATTTTGCAAACAGGAATGAATGTTCGCTTATTCGAACTATGATGTATAATTCCGGTGATATTAATAAAGAGCCTGATAAGGTCGTGGGGTATGGTTCTTGGTTTTTATATCCGGATACTAAGAACAGTTTTCTTGAAAAATATTATTCAAAATATATAACAGAAACAGCAAAATCTGCGATATTGGATGCTCTGCAAGGAAAGGAGTACAAACCCGAAAGTATACCATCTGTGCTCACACAGTATGGTGCGTCATTTGTTACACTAAAATTAAACGGAGTTTTACGAGGCTGTATTGGTTCAATATTTCCAACAAAACCATTGATATTGGACATAATTGATAATGCAAAAAATGCGGCTTTCTATGATTCAAGATTTGAGCCTCTTACAGAAAGAGAACTACCATACATTGGATTAGATATTTCTATTCTTTCTTCAATAGAACGACTGCAGTTTAAGGACGAAAGAGATTTATTATCGAAAATACATCCGCATGGAATAATTATTTCAGACAAAAATAATCGTGCCGTTTATTTGCCGGAAGTTTGGGAACAACTTCCGAACAAAGAAGTTTTCTTAAACTCACTAAAGGAAAAAGCCGGCTTGCATCCTGATTATTTTTCTAAAACTTTTGAAGCTTATAAATTTTCTACAACTGTTATATCAGGACATTTTTAAGTGATTATGCACAAAAATACTGCCCTTGATAAAGTACCAAAAGCAGTATTTAAAAATTTTTAATTTGCACTAAACAGCTTTTTGAACTTTTCCTGCTTTTAAGCAAGAAGTACAAACTGTCATCTTTTTAGCTTGGCCATTTACGTTAACTTTAATGGTCTGCAAATTCGGATTCTGTCTGTTCGGAATCTGCTTGTGAGAGAAAGTTAACTGAGATGATTTTAATGCTGTTTTTCCGCATACTTCACAATGTTTTGCCATGATTTTATTCCCTTACTTTAATAATATTTCTACCAGTGTATCTAAAGTCTACATTAAAGATATTTATTTTACAATACTTTAGGTTAACAATTTTTTATATTAAAATAATTCTATGTTAAGGAGCTAAATGAATGAGTAAAAAAGTTTTAACTATTGGCAGTGCGACAATGGATGTATTTGTTGAATGTGATGATGCAAATATTGTTTCGGTTTGTGCTAAAAACAAAAGCGCGGATTTTATGAGCTATCCTTATGGTTCAAAAATTGATATATCAAATTTTTCTTCGAATGTAGGTGGTGGAGGGGTTAATACTGCGTGCAATTTTGGGAATTTAGGTTTTGAAACCTCCGCAATATTTAAAATTGGAAACGATATTTATTCAGATGGGATTTTAGAATATTTTAAAAATCAAAAAGTTAATTTAAAACATATTATACAGAAAGATGACACCTCAACAGGCTTTTCAATAATCCTTGTTAGTTTTCAAGGGGATCGAACCGTTCTTGCTCACAGAGGGGCGAATGCTCAAATAAGAAAAGAAGAAATTGACTTTGATGCAATAAAGGAAGCTGATTTTATGTATATTGCACCTTTGAATGGTGACTCAAATAAAGTTCTTGAACCAATTGTCGATTATGCACATAAGCACGGCACTAAAATATGTTTCAACGCCGGAACTACAAGTATAAAAAAAGGATTTAAACACCTCAAGCACATCCTCGATTCCGCAGATGTGGTTGTTATGAACAAAGAAGAAGCCTCAATGGCAACAGGCATAGTCGTAAGACCAGATACTAAGACTGAAAAATTTTCTAAAGAAACAGTCCATACGGACATAAAATCCATGTTAAAGGCGTTAAAAGTAAAGGACTACCAACTTATTGTAATAACCGATGGAAACAAGGGCGCATATGCTTATAATGGCAATAAGTACTATTATTGCCCAATTTATCCCTCGGATGTCGTTTCAACACTCGGGGCTGGGGATGCTTTTGCATCAACTTTTTGCGGAGCCTTAAGCAGGACAAAAATTGATATCGGAAAATCTCTTATGTATGCTTCCGTTAATTCTGCCGCTGTTGTTTCAAAATTTGGTGCAACAGAAGGATTTTTAAATTTTGATGAAATTGAAGATGTATTGAAGCATGATAAAAATTATACATATTTAATTTGTCAGGAGTAATTCATGACAGAAATATTTTCTCCAAGTATGCTAAAAACCTTCGTAAAATGTCCTAAAAAGTATTTTTTCAAATATGTTAGAGGCCTTCAGATGCCTTCGGATGATGAAATATTCACCGAGGGTAAAAATATCCACGCACTAGCTTCTTATTATCTTAGGGGAGAAGACATCGATAAAATGGAAAAATCTCTGAGTTCGAAAGAAGCAGAATTATGGAATTATTTAAAAGGAGTAAATTATTTTAAATTTAATACCATTAATACCGAATATAATCTTTCCATAAAACTTGGAAACAATTTCTTCGGAGGAAGGCTCGATGCCCTTGTTGAAAATAACGGGCATTATTATATTCTTGATTACAAAACAGGTTCGGCTCCCCAAAATGCAGCGTATGATTTTCAGACTATGATCTATCTTCTGGGGGTAAATAAGTTTTATGAAACATCAAATGTTACTTTTGTTTATCTTGATTTAAAAAATAAATCAGAAGTAAAAATTGATTTAACACCGGATTTGATAACAGAATATGAAACAAAACTAACAGAAGTTAGTAATAAAATTGAAAAAGGAGAGTTTTCTGCTTCAAAAAATGACTGCAAACATTGTGAATACGGGAAAATATGTTATGAAAAATTACTTAATTGATACACATGCCCATTTGGATATGAGCGCACTTGGTGATAACGAAAACGATGCACAAGCAACAAATGAGGAAATTCAAGAAAATCTCAAACTTATGAATGAAAATTGTGTCAAAAAGGCTATTATTCCGGCAGTTGAAGTTAAGACCTTGGACAGAATAATTGAAATTGCTAATAAATATGAAAATATTTATGCAATGGTCGGGATTTTTCCCTCAGAGGCAAAAACCTACACAGATGAAGTTGAAACAAAGCTAATCGATTTGGCAAAAAATAATAAAGTCGTTGCAGTGGGAGAAGTCGGACTGGACTATTATTGGGATAAGTCTTTCAATGATATTCAGCAGGAAGTTTTCAGACGCCAAGTAAGGCTTGCAAACAGGCTCAATTTACCCCTCGTTGTACATGACAGAGAAGCTCACAAAGACACTTTTGATATCATAAAAGAAGAAAACAAAGACTCTAAAGTACTCTTCCATTGTTTTTCCGGCAGTGTTGAATTTATGAGAGAATGTGTTAAAGAAGGTTGGTATATAGCTTTGGGTGGAGTTGTGACCTTTAAAAATGCTGTAAAGATGAAAGAGGTCGCAAAAGAAGTTCCTCTTGATAAACTTGTTCTTGAAACAGATTCGCCGTATTTAACACCTGTACCATTCAGGGGGAAATCTAATAAACCTGCTTATGTAAAATATGTAGCAGAAGAAATCTCAAAAATCAGAGAAATGCCGTTTGAAGAAATAGCAGATATAACTTCCACCAATGCAGAAACTTTTTTCTCCATATAAAACTACTAATTCCCTTATTACCCTATTTTCATATTACTTATTTTAATGCTATGCTTGTTGTATGAAAAAAATATTGTATATTATTTTCGTTTTGTTTATTATTTGTGGATTTGGAAAACTTGTTATAAGAAAAGATATTCCGGAAACTTATTCTCCCAATATTACGCCAAGTGAAATTGAAGATATAATTTATCCTGCACAAAATAAAACTGTTACCATGGGTGGAGTCGATTATCTTCAATCGCAAGCACCTGTTGGTAAGTTTGGAGGAGAAATAATTATCTCAACAATAGGAGAAGGTCCAAAGACTTTTAACCCATGCAATACGAAAGACGCTACATCATCCTCTATGGCAGGAATATTATATGACGGACTTTTAACAACTGACCCAAGAACCGGTGAAGTAGTTCCTCAAATGGCTAAATTTTTCTATATTAAAGGTAATGATTATATTATAACTTTGCGTAAAGGTTTGAAATGGACAGACGGAAAGCCCATTACAGCTGACGATATAATGTACACCTACAAAGAAGTTGTATTCCCCGGGCTTGGAAATACAGCATCTCGTGATGCCATGATGATTAGGGGCAAATTGCCCGAACTCGTAAAAATCGATGATTATACAGTAAAGTTTACAACCCCTGCACCTTTTGCGCCTTTTTTAAGGCAGCTTACTTATCCGATTGTGCCAAAACACTATTTTAAACCATATTCGGACAAAGGAGATTCTGTATTCAACGCATTTTTAAACCCGAATACACCGCCGAAAGAAATTGTATCAAGTGGCGCATTTAAGTTAAAAGAGTATGTTGCGGCACAAAGAGTTGTATTTGAGAGAAATCCGAATTATTACAAAATTAATTTGAATAATGAAAAATTACCCTATCTTGATAAAATAATATATTTAATAGTAGGAGATACAAATAACGAAATTCTGAAATTTGAGGCAAATGAGATTGATGTATTAAGTCTCAGGGGTTCAAATGTCGCAAGATACAAGCTAAAAGAGCCGAATTCCGACTACAAAATACACAACCTCGGTGCTGACACAGGAACATTGTTTATGGTTATAAATTTAAATAACCGTAAAAACTCAGAAGGAAAGTGGAATGTATCACCGGTAAAACAAAAATGGTTCAGAGATAAGAACTTCAGAACCGCAATAGATTATGCTATTGATAGAAAAGGAATGGTACAAAATATTGCCCAAGGTGTCGCAAAACCGCTGTTTACAGCAGAAAGTCTCAATTCTATATACCTGAATAAAAACATTAAAGGACACCCGCAGGATAAAAATATCTCCAAAGAATATTTGGCAAAATCCGGATTTTATCTTAAAAACGGAATTTTATATGATAAAGATAACAACAGAATTGAATTTGATTTATATACAAATGCAGGCTCTATAGAACGTGAAGCAATAGGAGTTATGATAAAACAGGATTTGGAAGAGTTGGGGATGAAAGTGAATTTTAAGCCAGTTGAATTTAACTCACTAGTTAACAAGCTTTCAAATACAAATGACTGGGATATGTGCATAATGGGTTTGACAGGTTCCCCATTGGAACCGCATGATGGCAAGAATGTATGGATTTCAACTGGGCCGTTGCATCTATTTAATCAACGTCCACCCAATACTAAATCTAATGATATTCACCCTTTTCCGTGGGAAAAAGAGTTGGATGAAATATTTGAAGAAGGCGCGTTAAAACTTTCTTTCAAAGAAAGAAAGCCTCTTTATGACAAATATCAAGCAATAATCTACGACGAAAAACCATTAATTTATTTATATTCACCGGTCAGAATAACTGCAATCAGAAAAAAATTTAAAAACATATTTCCGTCAGCTTTGAGCGGATTAGTTTATAATATTGAAGAAATCTATGTCAATGAAGGGAGCGAAAAAAGATGAAGTTTTGGAAATACATAGCAAAACGACTTCTGCAGACTATACCGCTCCTGATTATAGTTTCATTAATAAGCTTTTTTATAATAAGACTTTCTCCTGTTGATCCGCTCGCAGAATTAAGGCTAAACCCGTCTATTTCACAGGAAACATTGGATAAAGAAATAAAAAGGCTCAACCTGGACAGACCCATATATGTTCAATATTTTTCTTGGGCAAAATCTTTTGTAAAAGGAGATTTGGGATACACGTCAGCGGGCGAAAAGGTCTCGGACAAACTGAAAGAAAGAATACCGAATACTCTGCTTTTGACTCTTGTGGTTATATTTATGACATGGTCAGTCGGTATTCCTTTAGGAATTGCCGCTGCATATAAAAAAGAATCTTCTCTTGATCGTGCATTAACGGTCATAGCAAGTATCGGTATGGCAATTCCTTCGTTTTTCTTTGCAATTCTTATGCTTATTTTTGCGGTTAAAACAAGTTGGTTCCCTGTCGGTGGGCTTACAAGTTACAATTTTAACGAAATGTCATTTTGCGGCAAAGTTATAGATATATCAAGGCATCTGGTGCTGCCGTCTTTGGTACTGTTCACTATATCACTCTCAGGATTACAGCGGCAGATGAGAGCAAATATGCTTGAAGTTATGGATAGCGACTATGTAAAATTTGCCAGAGCAAAAGGGGTAAATGAATTTAAGGTCATTTTTAAACATGCATTAAGAAATGCGGTAAATCCTATGATAACACTTCTTGGATTTGAGTTCGCAGGCTTATTAAGCGGTGCGGCTCTTACGGAATACGTTTTTCAGTATCCGGGCTTGGGCAGACTTATACTTGAAGCAGTTATGAAATCCGATATAAACCTTGTTATGGCATCTTTGATGATGGGCACAATCATGCTTATTGCAGGGAACTTAATTGCAGATATATTATTAATGATAACCGATCCGCGACTCAGAAGCTAAAAGGATAATAAATGGAAATAATACAAAAAATATTTAAAGATAAATTCGCAAAATGGGCATTTTTAGTCCTTGCATTTCTGTATGTAGTTATCCTTTTCGCCGATTTTATTGCACCTTATTCAAGCACATATTCAAACCGTGATATGTCTTATGCCCCGCCGTCAAAAATCTATACGATAACAGAAGATGGCAAATGGTCATTACCATACACATATAACTATATAAGAGAATATGAGCCTGCTTTGATGCAGACCATTTATAAACAAGACCGCAGTACAAAGTATTATATAAAACCGTTTGTAAAAGGCGAAAAATATAAGCTTTTAGGGATAATTCCATGTGATAGACATCTGTTTGGTGTCAGAGATGGAGGGCATATTTACCCACTAGGAACTGATATAAACGGCAGAGATGTATTTTCAAGGCTCCTTTTTGGCGGAAGGATTTCTATGACAATAGGATTTTTGTCTTTGTTTATTGTATTTCCTATAGGGCTTTTATATGGCGGTGTATCTGGATATTTCGGCGGAATTATTGATATGCTGATGATGAGGTTTGCGGAAGCTATAATGGCAATACCGAGTTTTTATTTGCTTATTATTCTTGCAGCTATTTTACCTTCCGGCATGACAAGTGTTCAGCGTTTTTGCCTTATTGTGGTTATACTTGCGCTTATCGGCTGGGCAGGTTTTGCAAGAGTGGTCAGAGGAATGGTGCTTTCAATCAAAAACGAAGAATTTGTACAGGCTGAAAAAACAATGGGAGCTTCAAATTTAAGAATTATCCTTAAACACATACTTCCGCAGACAACGAGTTATGTAATAATTGCAATGACGCTCTCCGTTCCTTCTTATATTCTTGCAGAATCAGGGTTAAGCTTTTTAGGACTTGGTATTCAACAGCCTGATGCAAGTTGGGGCAATATGCTTAAAGAGGCACAAGAATTTACGAACATTCTATATCGTCCGTGGCTTTTAACACCTGGCTTCTTGATTTTTATTGCAGTACTTTCATTTAATCTTTTAGGCGATGCCATAAGAGATTTTCTTGATCCCAAGAGCAGGGTAAAATAAACTTTATTCCAAAATCATAATCTCGCCATCTGCAGGGAGGTAAATATAATCCTTGACTTCTGAGTTTCTCAAATCCACTCTGCAAATTGTTGAAGCGCCAACATTATCCATATGACTCGCAATAAGTTTACCCTCTGGATAATATTCATGCAATTCTTTAATATCTTCTATTCCCATATTTAAAGGACCGCTTGTTGGAGTCTGAGAGCAAGAGGCATTTACTATGATGTATTTTGGTTTATGAACATCAATTGTCTGTTTTACTCCCTCATACATAATTGTATCTCCGGCAAGGTACAAAGTTGGTTCATTACTAACGTTAAACATAACGCCCATAGCTTCCCATCTCATACCGTTCCCGAGGAATACCGGTTCTGCTGTTGCCCTTATACCATGTCGGCATTCAGTTTTGTATAATTTTACCCCTTCAAAATCGGCACCTTCTTTTAATAAAACTTCAATATTGTCAAAATGGTCTTTCTCTAGCGCATTTTTGTCGAACTTGTCCTGGACAAATATTTTGGTTGATTTTGGCAAAAGCTCAATAGCATATTTATCAAAGTGGTCAGTATGAAGATGCGTGAGTATTACAGCGTCAATATTTTTAATAATATCTTTCGGACTCATAGGTAATTCGTGATATGGCCAAGGCCTGAGTGTAACAGGCTCATTTACCCCTTTTGGGGCAAACATAGGGTCAATCAAGAACCTTTTACCTGAATATTCAAGAATTAGTGTTGCATTTCTTATTTGATGAAGTTTCACGAGTTTAGTCCTTTAAGATTACTTGCTATCTTCAGGTTCAGAACCTTCATCGCTTACCACGTATCTGTTTCCCTGATGACTAATATCGTATTCGTATGCCACACACGCTGTTTTATTAATAACATAGCCACTGTCGTTAGTGCTTTTCACCTTTGTTCTATTTTTCAAATAGGTTAGTCCTTTGTTTACACCCTCTGCAGAATCCAAAATTTGCATATCACCATTGGGCTGTATACAGAAGGTAAACTCTTCTGAATTATCAATATTCAGTTTTACTTCATTAGCAAAACTGATTTTTTGATTTTCAGGTTTAAATACAGGTTCTCCTATTGGGCTAACTGTCCAAATATAATTTCCGGGACCGGATTTGAACTTAACAGAACTACTAGGGTTCCTTGACAAAGCGGTTCCTTTTAATGCAAATTGCAAGAGTCTTGCAAACTTAAGTTTGCCGGAATATTCATCTCTGTCGAAATCAGGATCGCTAGGAGCATTAATATCTAAAAATGGGCAATTCGTTATGTCAAAAGTGACTGTTTGACCATTTCCATCTGCTGTTTCGTATTTATTTGCGAAAAGATTTTGATTATTTCCCATAGCAATAACGGCTTCATTAAGTCCGTCATAGGCTTTTAAAAACATCAGTTTAGTTTTATCAGGTTTTGCATGATTAAATGCTGATGCCATCATAGCTGCCATAATGGCTATGATACCGACTGCAATTATAACTTCTGCTAACGTAAAACCTTTTTTAGTTCTCATATAAACTCCCTTCATTTTATTATGTATAGATTATAGCCCACATAAATTTGTGGTGCAACTCTTAAGGGAGTGTTATTTTGCAGTGGTTTTCTAAATTAAGAAATAATTTTTGTCAGTATTAGGTATGTATGTTTTTTTATAAGCTTCCGGAATATTTATTGCTACGAATTCTCTTTTCTTTCTTAATCCGCTTAAGCCTATTACACTGTCATTTTTGAATAAATTTTTAATAAATTGCATATTTTAATCCTTTCATCTCTGTGCTATAATTACACTGTTGTTTTAATGAAAAAGTTTTAAAAATCAATATAAGGAGTATAAATATGGCAAAAGTTACCAAAGATATGGGGATTATGGAAATTGTACAGGCTCACCCTGAGTCAGTAGCTATATTTCAGAAATATGGAATGGGTTGTCTGGGTTGTGCAGCAGCAAGATTTGAAAACCTGGAAGCTGGAGCTCGCGTTCATGGATTTGATCCTGATGAGATGGTTGCGGATATAAATGCATTGATAGGTGAATAAATTTATTTTTGTGGAGGAAGTTGCATGCAGCTTTGGCAAATTTTATCTATATCTGGAATTATTTTTATAATTCTTGAATTGTTTACACCGAGCATGTTTTTCTTAAATTTTGCTCTTGCGGGGTTTATATGTGCAGTAGTATCGCTTTTTTACACCAACATATATGGTTTGGCGGTTCTGTTTTTTGTCCTTTCATTTGTATCGTTCGTATTTCTACGTCCGATTCTCATAAAAAGAATCAGCAAAGAAACTGAAACAGGCTTAAAAGGGAAATATATAGGACAAGTTGTAAAAACAAATGAAGATATTTCAGACTCACAAGGTGTAATAAATATATATGGCGAGCGTTGGGAAGCAAGGAGTGATAATGGTGAATTTATTCCCAAAGGGAGCGATGTAAAAATTGTAAGAAATGAAAGTATAATTATGTACGTTGAGAAAATAGAAAAGTAGTAATTAGAGGAGTTTTTAATATGTTTGCATTCACATTATTTTTAATCATACTGGGATTCATTTTTGTATCAAAAGCTGTAGTTATTGTTCAACAAGCGGAAGTAGTTGTTATTGAAAGACTCGGTAAATTCCATAAAGTTTTGGATTCCGGTTTCAATATGATTATTCCTATATTAGATGCACCGCGAGCAATTGATTGGAAAGTAACACAGAGGGGGTTTGACGGGACAAGTTATTCAGTAATTCAAAAGAAAACGAGAATTGACTTGAGAGAAGCTGTTTATGATTTCCCAAGACAAAATGTAATTACAAAGGATAACGTTTCTATAAGTATAAACGCACTTTTGTATTTCCAAATTGTTGACCCGAAATCAGCAGTTTATGAAATTCAAAATCTTCCAGAAGCTATTGAAAAATTAACTCAAACAAACTTGAGAAACCTTGTAGGTCAGCTTGATTTGGATGAATCTTTGGTTTCAAGAGATAAAATTAACCATGAATTAAGAGCAATTCTTGACGATGCAACTAATAAATGGGGTGTAAAGGTTAACCGTGTTGAATTGCAGGATATTATACCTCCAAAAGATATTCAAACAGCGATGGAAAAACAAATGAAAGCTGAACGTGACAGACGTGCTGCAATTTTGGAAGCTGAAGGGGAAAAGAAATCCGCCGTATTACGAGCAGAGGGTGAAAAAGAAGCTGCAATTAATAGAGCGGAAGGTGATAAACAATCCAATATTTTAAGAGCTGAAGGTATAGCTCAAGCAAGAATACTTGAGGCTGATGGTGAAAAAGAGGCAATTAATAGAATTATTAATGCACTTGCGGATAAAGGGAAACCTGATCAATATCTTATTGCAATGAAATATTTGGAAACAATGAAAGCAATTACAAGCGGAAAGGATAACAAGGTTGTTTACATGCCATATGAGGCAACCGGAATATTAAGTTCTGTTGACGGAATAAAACAAATGTTTGACAGTAACAAGTAGTTTCGTGTTATAATATGGCTAACCGGATTTGAAAATTAAGGAAAGGATTATATTATGAAAAAGAAAGTATGTTTAGCATTAATGCTTGCCGGAATGGTATCATCAGTATTTGCTTATAGCTATAATACAAATGTTCCGTTACCGGGTTCTTCTATAGCAGGCGACCAACTTCAAAGAGAAACTCTGTTTTCAGCATATGCGTTCGCACACAGAATTGCACCAACTGATTGCACATCATTCTCAATTATTGATACAAAAGTATCAAAACAAAAAGTTGATAACAAATGGCAAGAAATTTGGACATTGCAAACTTGTTCAAAAACAGCATATGTTCCGATTAACTTTGAAATCAGAGATAACGTACACATTTATGGTATTGACCCTATGGGTGTAAGATACGCTAAGTAAGTAAATTAAGGAATTAAAATAGAGCGGATTCGATGATTTTCATCGAATCCGCTTTTTAAAACTTATTAATTAGAATAAACCTATACTTTATCTTCTTGTTTTTTTCTTTCTTCTTCGATTCTTTCGATGTTTTGAGCGACATAAATGTTTTGAGCTTGTACATTATCGAGTTCATCGGATGACATTCTTCTTGCTGCGACGATTGCGCTGGAGGTCTTGTGGATGCATTCGAATGTTAATCTTCTGAGCCCGGTGCCCATGCTGTCGAAGCAGTTGAGAGCTTTATCTCTTACGTATGTGCATTTCATTGCGATGTTGCTGTTCAAAACTTCTTTAACAAAACCGGTAACGCCGTTTTCTTTGATATTTTGTTGAACAACTTTATTCAAGTTGATGCCCAATGCAATAGCATTATCAATACTTTGATTTGGTTTAATAAGTTGTGGTGTGTTGTTTTGATGAGTTGCATCTTGGATTTGCTGTCTTAGTTGAGCCAAATTGTTTTGAGAATTGTATAACAAAGACTGCGGTTGAACATTGAAGAATCCTGTTTCTGGATTCTGAGCGGAACCGTTACCTGAGGTCGAACTATAGTTGTTGGAACCATATTCGCCATTATTGCTGTTTCCTTCCGGCATGTTGAGCGGAGTCTGAACTCCATCACCACGGAGAATATCCTCAACGACGATTTGATAATTGCCGTTGGAAATTTTGTTCAATATATAATCTAGTTGTTCTTGTCCAATATTTTGTACAAGATCTGGATTTTGCGCTAATTTTTCGTACCAGCTTGCCCAATAATCGCGCATACCTGCTTCGCCAATTATAGTTGCGGCTGTATCGTGTATATTGCGGCCAGTTTCCAAATCTTCAGGAGTTATGTCCTGTCGGCTAATTAAGGATTCATCAATTGTTTCTAGACCAGAAATGTAATTTTTGTACACATTGAAGATATTTTTTAATTCATCATCAATTACGAATTCACCACCCTCTTTGGCAACATCTAATGCAGCACGAATTTTATCTATAGCATCAGGTGTAATACCTATGCGAATCATTTTATCAGCAACTAAACCACCTTTTTCATATTGTTCTAAAATATACATAAACATATTTTTAGCACAATTTTTCATAGTATCAATGTCTACTGACATAATTAATTCTGCTTTTTCAGAATCATTTCTGCAAAAATCTAAAACATCCTTGAAAGTATCTAAATGTTTTTCTTCTGACAAAAGAATAATTGCACTAAGAAGTGCCTTTCTTGTTTCATTATCGTCTTCTGGTATTGTCACTAGGATGTTTCTGAATGTTTCAAGTAAAGCATTTTTATCAGGATTTGCTTCATATAATTTTGATAAATACTTTATTATAGTTGATTTCTTTTCTTCAAGTGACTTACCGTCTAAATTTTTAAATAAATTTTGTAATTCGGGAGAATTACTATATTCTTGATTCCATTTCGCACACGAAATACTTTCTCTATAGTAAATTTCATGCAGTTCTTCGGTTTTTATATTTAAGGCATTTGGATATTCTTCTTCAATTTTCCATATAGCATGAAATACAGCACCAACATCAAAACAAGCTTCTATTATTGCTTTTTCTATACCGTCTTCATCAGGATATAGTTTTTCAAAAATTGCCTTTTGCTCTTCCGTTTCAAAACTAAAATACGCTTTATTAGTTTCCAGTAGTTCTAACTCTTTTTCAAGGAGTGTCTGTGCTAAATTTATCAGCTCTTCAGCTGTCATATTGTCAATGTCCCGACAGCTTGGTTTTAAATATTTTTTTAAATCGTCAATACTATACCCCTTGAAGTTTTGGTTTGATACCTGATTTGATGTTTCATGTACCATTGTTGGGGTTTGATACGGTACGGTTATTACTTCGTTTTGCGACTCAACTTGTCCTGTGGCAAGCATATTTCCTATATCAGCCGATTTTACTTGTAGTTTCTCACTATCAATTGCTTGCGGTTGTGTTATATGCGATTTTGTTAATATTACTGGTTCGCCCATTTTTATTACCTTATATTTTTTGCATGAATAAATAAAACATCTTACATTTATATACATATATAAAGTATATTTTGAGTATATAAATTTCAATGAATGATATTTTTGTTACAAAAGTTTACAATTTTATTAAAACCGTCTTGGAAGCACACAAATTCAACACAACGACAGCAGTATCTTATCAAGTTAAAATATTATAAAGATACTTTGTAACTTTGTTCTATTTATGATAACAACATAGATACTTATTATAATCCGATATTTGGTCTTACTACGGATAGATATTTAACTAAATTCTTATCATGAGGATTATCAATATGTGAAACTATATCTATACCGAATGATTTTAATAGGCTGAAAAATAAAAGATAATCTGCATTAACAACTTGGTATGCAACATAATTAGAACCTTTTTGAATGTTGTCATAATTAGTATTTGCTAATCTTCTTTTACATATATTGTTAAGCAATGTATAGTTTCTATCTATGCTTGTCTCACCTCCGAATAAATTATACGGATCTTCATTTAAGTATTTATCTAACGCATTACTGACTTCCTCTGCATTTGGCGGGTGGCTGAATTGACCGAAGGGTTGGTTGTATACTGCAAAATAATTTTCATTCAGCCATTGTTTTATCGGCTCACTTTTTTCAACAACCTTTTGCATAGCATCTCTGTCTATTTTGTTATAAGCCTCTTCATCAAATCTTTTTAAGATATCAATATTTCCGTCGAGGAAAGCTAAAAACATATTAAGATCAATACTCTGTTGAATTTCAGCGCTACCAAGGTAACTTCCTGACTCTTTATAAATATTATCCAAATATTCATTAATTGTGTTTTTTTCTTCAGGGTTATTTGCAAATTTTAATAATTTTTCATCCAGTTTTTGATTATGCACAGTCGGGACTGTGGGAGTTTGTTTTTCTTGAGGGAATGTGAGTGCTTTGAGTGCTTCAGCACCGTCTTTTGATATAACTTCAGTCTGCTGGGGGTTTTCTGTCCTCGCAGTTTTTATCGGGTTTGAGGCAAACATTGCGACAGAGCTTGCGAGCATTGCGCCCAATGCAGCTTTCTTCGCTGCGCTGTTGATTGCGGATATCTTTATCATAAAACCACTCCTGTTATTTTCTATACAATTATTTAAGCATGTAAATCTAAAATTTGCCAGCTTTATATACTATTTTTACATTTTTTTACACTTTGCGTATTGGTTTATATAATCTACAACTTCACAAACTGAATAATTATTTTTTGTAACCAAAAATTCTTTCTTCGTTTGTTTTTTTACATAATCCATAGATTTCCCGTCCAAAAACAGCTCTGTATAGGGTTTAAGCATTATAGAGGGCACAATCACAATATCTGTTTCAAGGTCTTTTATTGTGGTAATCAAGTCTTCTGAAGTAATCAAGCCTGCAACAGTGACTCCTTCACCCCAGTATGTCGATATCACAGGTTTTACTTCTACGCAAAGATTCTCTATTTTATTGAGTCTTTCGGCAATATAATCGAATGCCGGTTTGGCCGCAACAGAGCAGGCAAAAACCAGCGATAACTGCTTTGACAACTTATTTGGTAATTTTAGCTTATCAAAATCGTCCATCAAAGTCCTCAATGAACCAACTCCGTCATCCAACTGCGAAAAGTTGCCATAATAACTATAATCAGGAATATTTACCCCTGCTTTTATAAAAAATTCATCTGAGCAATAAACGTTTTTGTATTTGCTTGAAATATTAATGGTTTCTAAAGCAGTTTCTTTATCAACGGTTTTTATATATTCTTTTCTGTATTTTGTTACTCCGACAGGTACAATTGCCACGGAAAGAAGTTCTTTGAACGAACTCAAATCCTTCAGTGTGCGGTCAAGTTCTTTGCCGTCGTTGTAACCTGGGCACAAAACAATTTGGGCGTGAAACGGAATCTCATTATCATTAAACCATTTTAGGTTTTCCATTATCTTTGAAGCATTTGGATTTTTCAACATTTTTACCCTCAATTCAGGGTTAGTTGTGTGTACCGAAATATAAAATGGCCCAAGATGCATTCTGGCGATACGTTCTTTGTCAGTGTCAGTCAAGTTTGTTGTCGTAATATATGTGCCTTGAAGGTATGAAAGCCTGTAATCATCGTCTTTTACATACAAAGTATTCCTCAATCCCTCCGGCTGTTGGTCTACAAAGCAAAAAATGCAGTTATTAAGGCAGGGTTTGACTTTATCAAAGACAGCCGATTCAAAAATTATACCCAAATCTTCGTCATAATCTTTTTCCAGTTCGATTTCTTCTATTTCACCGTTGGTTTTTTGGATTTCAACAGTTATAATTTCTCCCTTGCAAAGAAAATTATAATCAATCATATCTTGAGGTTGTTCGCCATCAATAGACAGCAAAATATCGCCTTCATTTATCCCAAGTTCTCGGGCAATTGAATCATCCTTCGTTCCGCTAACTCTTGCAGGCATTTTCAAGCCCTTCCAACAAAGATACAAAGTTTCTGTATTCGCAAGCCATGTTATCGTATATCATGCTTGAATCTTTGGGAATTGTATTTCCTTCCATCAGTTTTTTTGTATCAAGCATAAGTGTTTCAGCTTTTCTTTTAAGTTGCCTGATTAGTGCTAAATAATCCTCTTGATTAAGTACTTCTGCACAGCAAAGCCTTATACGAGCGGTTACTAAAAATTGTATGGGATTTTCAGTTAGAGTGGATAAAATTTCTTTGTTTAAGGCTTTTTTTCCTTTATCTGTTAAAGCATAGCATATAGAAGGTCTGCCGCCAGGTGACATTAATTTTTGAGAAGTAACAAAACCATTGCTCTCAAGTTTCTTTAATGCTGGTTGCAATGTTCCCATACTGGGTTTTAAAAATACGGAAAACTGTGACTTTATCTGTCTTGAAATTCCGTACATTGTAAGGGGAGACTTATTTAATTCATACAAAATCAAAAGATTAATCATTGAAATCCTCATTGTTTATAACTGATGCGAATTCATCAGACAATGCCGAACTCCACTTCGTGCCGGAATCCATTAAAACTGTTTTAATGGCATCGTGTTTTGACATAGCTTTTCTGTATGGTCTGTCTTCCATTAAGGCAAAATATGAATCCACAATTAATATAATTTGTGATTCTATGGGAATATTTTCGCCGGATAAATGTCCGGGATACCCTGTTCCATTCCAGTTTTCATGGTGTTTTTCTATAATAGGAATAATATCCCCGACATCACTTATAGGTTTCAAAATCTCCCTTGCTGCAATAAGCGGATGTTGTTTTATTGAAGATATTTCCTCTTCGCTCAGTGGTGTCGTTTTCGCCAACAACTCTTTTGGAAGCAGTGTGTTTCCTATATCATATAGTAATATTGCTATCTTTAGTTTATCGATATTTTCTTTAGGTAAGTCAAATCGTTTTGCAAGTAAAGTCGCAAGTATAACTTTTTTCTTGGTCCCGCCTATTGAGTGCTCGGGATTGTATGTTGACACAAGTGCATCAGATACTTGGTACAACATATCATTATTTATGTTCATTTCTTGTAATTTCTTACTTAGAAGAGTAGTTGTTCTTTTATCTAAAGGAATGCGATGTTTTGCCAAAATATCCGTAAATGCATTGATGGCAACTTCTTGCCATGAAGTCTCTGAAGCAGGTTTCGCCAATGTGACTCTGTTTCTGCCGGCTCTTTTTGACTCATACATTGCGTGGTCAACCAGTTCTTCAAGTTCGCAAACGTCATCAGAATGTTCAACATAGGTTCCGACACCTATGCTTGCGGTGATGTGGCCGATTTTTTCCAGTGGAATGCTCTCTATGGTTTTTCTAATACGTTCTGCAAAAATAAGTCCGCCTTGCGAGTCAACTCCCGGTAATATTACATTAAATTCTTCACCGCCCATTCTTGCTGCGATATCAATTGTCCTGCAACTGCTTTTCAAGACTTCAGATATAGCTTTTATGGCCATATCTCCGTAATTGTGTCCAAATTTATCGTTAATCTTTTTAAGATGGTCTAAATCAATACCTATTATAGAAAATTTTGTATTTTGCCTTTTGGAACGTATAACTTCTTTTTGAACAAATTCTTCAAAATATCTTCTATTATACAAGCCTGTCATACTATCAGTCACAGCTTGTTCTTTTACGGCCTGGAACAATCCTGCGATTGTCATTGCAAGCTCAATCTGTTTTGAAAACAATTTTAAAAATTTTAACTCATTTTCCGCAGCATCTTCTCTGGAAGAAAATACGACCAGTGAACCATAATGTGCGTGATTATATGTTAAAGGAATCAAAATGTAGGATTTGGTACCGGTTCTTCCAAGTTCTTTTCCCAAAACTTCATCTGAAATATCAGGAATTGTACTTTTAATAAGTTTTACAATATCATTTGAACTGTATATTGAATCATCTTCAATAGCTCTATGAATATCTTCTATTTCTGGGCATTTGAATCTTTTTTCTGTCGGTTCACAGTTAAAAACGCTTCTGAATATGCTTTCAAACATAGGGCCTGAGTATGCCATCATTTGGAGGTATTCACCATCTCCGTCAATCATTTTTTTTGCAATGCAGGAATGTAAGTATCCGAGTTCGCCTTGCAGACTTGTAACGATAGCGTTTAATACACTTGACAGAGGTCTGGATGAATTCATCATATCCCAAATATGTTGCAAAGTAAGCATTTGCTTGTTTGCGGTATCCAACTCTTTTGTGCGTTGTGCAATTTCGGCTTCAAGTTTTATGTTGAGTTCATAAACTTCAAGCAATGATTGTTTGCCAGTGTATATAGAGGATTCAACCTTGTCCAGCTCTTTTTTGAAATTTTTTATTCTGTCAAAAAAACCCACGAGAGTATCCTATAAGCTACGTAACTTAATAAGTATAGCATTTTTAAGCTATTACATCAATAGTATATTTTATTAATAAATCCTCCTTGGCGGGAGTCGAACCCACGGCCTTTGGCTTCGGAGACCAACGCTCTATCCGTCTGAGCTACAAGGAGGTACTTGATATAACTGTTCTACATTATATATGTGTAATTATATCACGTATTTTGTTAATTTTTCTATTTTAATGAATTGGCGAGTTTTATATATTTTCCCCTAGCAAAAATAATATTTAGAAGTTTTACATATGATATGAGAATATCTTTATCTTGCCATAATTACAATTTTAATAATACATCTTCTTCAAAGTATAATCCTATGTTTGGGCATCATCCTGATTTGACAGCAATGATTAGTAAAAATCGACCTGTGTTGGTATCAAGCTGGTTTAGGCGAGGTGGTTCACATCTTGATCCGGGACAGAATTTTATAGATATTGTTAAGGTATTTAAAAAAGCGTTCAATAATATTACAAATCCGTTAAAAATGTTAATCGTCGGAATAGCCAACTCTGAGGAACCATTTTCCTATCTTGCAGCTATAAAGCAGATAAATAAAGATAAGCCTATTGAAGACTCTGTTGATTTACACGTGATTGATTTACAATCAAAACCTGAAAGAGACAAATTGTATAATGATGCTTATTATACAATGGATTATATTCCTTATTATGCAAAAGGAAGTTTTGTTTACAATCCGCACCCGAAAATTCCATTGTTTAATTATCGTGTTAGTGATGAACTGTTTGATTTTCTTCATAAAACATATAACAATCCTTCAAAATCCAAATGGGAAACAAGGGTGCAAGATGCTATAACACAATATCCCGAAAATTATTTTGATATTATTTCAATTAACAATGTATTGTACTATATGAAAGCAAATGAGTCCCAAACGACATTTGAAACTCTGTACAAAGTGTTAGTTCCAAACGGTTATATGATTAACGAAGAAGATATTTATGTAGAAACATCAAAGTATGGGGATAATTTTGAATATTTAGATGAAGGTATTTACAGAAAAATTAAATGATAGTCTTAATAACTATCAAGTCCCAAATCAAGCGTTGGGGCTTTCGCAACGATAGCACTTGAGGATATTATATCAACACCAGTTGAGGCAATCTCCCTTACTGTGAGTAGATTTACGTTTCCGCTAGCTTCGACAATTGCGCGTCCATTTATCAAATCAACGCATTCTTTCATGGTTTTAATATCCATATTATCTAGCATTATAATATCAGCTTCGCATTCAACGGCTTCTTTGACTTGTTCAATAGTATCGCATTCGACTTCTATTTTATGTGCGTGAGAAATACTTTGACGTAATTTTTCTATGGCTTTGGTTAAAGAACCGGCATATTTTATGTGGTTATCTTTAATCATTGCGCAATCAGAGAGATTAAATCTGTGTAAGCTTCCCCCACCTGTTTTTACGGCATATTTCTCGAAGGCTCTGAATAAAGGTGTAGTTTTTCTGGTATCAACAATTTTTGCCTTGTATTCACCAATCGCAGTTTGGTACTTGTTTGTCTCTGTTGCGATTCCGCTCATTCGTTGAATATAATTCAAAGCGGTCCGTTCGCCCATCAAAATGTACTTTGCGGGGCCTTTTAAATCTGCAATTTTGTCCCCTTTGTAAATTCTATCTCCGTCTTCTTTGTAAAAATTTATATATATATCATCTGACAGAACTTTGAATACAGTTTCAAAAACATCTTTTCCGCAAAAAATACCATCAACTCTTGAATTTAGTGATGTAAGCATTATATCCTCTTCATTTGTAAGATAGTCTGTAGTAATGTCACCAAATCCAATATCTTCTGTAAGAGCTCTTTTGACGTGATCCTCAATAAAAAATTTATTTAGCATATTCTTCTCTTCCTATATTTTTAGTCTTTAATATGTATGAATGTTTTGCGATTGCATCAGTTTGTGGGTAATCACTTCTGGAATGAGCGCCCCGTGATTCGTGTCTTTCGAGTGCTAATTTTGTAACAATTTCAGAGGCAGTTAGCATATTTCTGTACTCATACTCTTGTATATTACAACATTTTCGATCTCTTTTAAAATTCCTTTTCAATTCCTCTATCTTTTTTAAAGCAGAGGTTAAATCCTTTTCATTTCTGACTATTCCGACATTATTCCACATAATTTCTTTTAGTTCGGACTTAAGCTTTGTGATATTATAGTCGAAATCTTCTATGGGGCTATCATATTTATTGACAGTATTCAATATGGTCTTGTCAATGATCTTAGGTGCTTCTAAATTTGCAAAAGAAAGATAATCTGCCAGTTCATACGCAGATACAACACATTCCAGTAATGAATTGCTTGCCAAACGATTTGCTCCATGCAACCCAGTGCATGCAACTTCGCCAATAGCATAAAGGCCTGATATTGAAGTTTTTCCGTTTATTTCGGCTTTAATACCTCCCATTGTATAATGTGCTGCAGGTGCAACCGGGATAGGATTTGAAGTTATATCTATTCCGTTAAGTTTGCATATCTTTGAGATGGTTGGAAATCTCATTAAAAGTGTTGTTTTATCGATAATGGCAGCATTTAGAAACATGTTATTCGAATGAGTTTTTTTCATCTCATTATAAATAGCTCGTGTAACTATATCTCTCGGCGCTAGTTCACGCTTATCATGATATTTAGACATGAATTCTTTTCCGTCCGAATCAATAAGTTTAGCGCCTTCTCCTCTGACTGCTTCAGAAATTAAAAATCGATCTTTGCTTGTGGGATTAAGAGCAAGTGCAGTAGGGTGAAATTGTACAAATTCCATATCCTGCATTTCAGCTCCCGCATTATATGCCAAATCAAAACCATCTCCTGTTGCGCCCTCAGGATTTGTTGTATATTTGTATATTTGTCCCAATCCGCCGGTTGCCAACACTGTTGCCGATGTATATACGATTTCATGTTCATCAGTTAGTTGATTGTATATAATCAAACCTTTGCATTGGTTTTGAGAGTTTACTAAAAGTTCGACCGCCATACAATTTTCAGCAATTGTAATGTTTTTATCCTCTTTTGCTTTTTGTGCAAGTGCTTCTACAATGCCTTTTCCTGTGGCATCGCCTCCTATATGCAAGATGCGTTTAAAGCTGTGAGCGGCTTCCAGAGTAAAATTCAAAAGACCATCTTTGTTTGTATCAAAATGTATTCCATATTTAGGTAAATCATTTATAACTTCATCAGATAATTCGGAAATATATTTTACAGTGGAATCATTGCTCAAGCCTGCTCCCGCTTTCAAAGTATCAGCAATGTGTGAGCTTGTACTATCGCCTTTATTTTGATGAAGAACTCCAACAATTCCTCCTTGTGCATATTTTGAATTACTTTCACCTAATTCTGATTTTGTAATTAATAAAATACCATCTGGCAGCTGAAGCTGTGAAGATATTTTTAGCGCAGCATAAAGGCCGGCAGCACCGCTCCCAATTATTACTACAGAGTATTCGGAATGTTTCATGAAAATACCTCAAATCTGTATAATTATTGTAAAACAAAAACAGAGATGAGGTATTAATTTAATATTAAGATTTTCTTATCGTATAGATAAAGTTAGCTTCTTGGGATGGATTGCATTATATGTAAGAGATTCTTCGAAATTAATAACGGGTGACAAATCTTTTGCTTTTTTATAATCCTCTTTTGCACCTGCTATATCACCAGATTTCTCTTTGTATATTGCCCTATCGGCGTAGTATCTTGCTTTATTTTGCGACCTGTCTATTAATAAATCATATAAGGCTATTGACGCTTGATATTTCCCAGCACTTGCATATATGTCAGCAATGCAAGCATATCCTGCATACGCATTAAGATCTATATCAAGAATCTTATTACAATAAGAAACGGCCAGTTTCTTTTTTCCATTTTCCTTTAAAAGCATTGCAATAACTAAATAATCATTCATTCCATGACTTGGAATCCTTAAAAAATCGTTCAAAGCTCCTCTATAATCACCATAGTACATTTTAATATTTGCTCGGTCACGGTAGAGTCCATATAATATATTAGAAGAAATATTCATAGGTAATGCATCTACAGCTTTGTCCATTTCTTTTATAGCATCTTCTGCATTATCCATTCTCGCAAGATAAACGGCATTATTTCTGTGAAAAACGTATGCATCTGTTTCTTGAGTACTCATATTAAATTTAAGGTTATTGATTAAATAACCAAGTTGTGCAATCTTATTATGAGGCGGCAATATAAAATATAGCGCTATAATAAAAACCAGTACTGCCATTATAATTTTTTTCTGTTTGCTCATATTCAACTCCATAATTATACGAACTAATATCTAATTATATATTTATTTTGGGCATTTTTGCAAGAAAATTTATTTATAAATTATTGCCAAAATTATTCGTTATTGTGTGTAAATATTCAAGTAATTGGCAAAAATATTCCATGTTAGAGTTTCCGTTTAATATTAAGTCTGCGAATTGTTTTGATGGCTTAACATACTTCTCTCCGGCACCTAATATATATTCCCAGTGTTTTTTTGCATTATTAAAATCTTGATTACGCTCTGTAAAGGCTCTATGAAGAAATCTTTCTTTTCTAATATCAATATCAGTTTCAACATAAATTTTTACATCAAAAATATCTTTTACTTTGTCATACATTGTTGCCATACCCTCAACAATGATAATTTTATTAGAGATTATTTGTTTTGATTTTGGAATTGAAACTCCTGTCCCATTGGGTAAGTATTCCGGTGCGTAGATGTCTATGCCTTGTGCCAGTGATGTCAAATCCTCACATAAAGTGTCAAGTTGAAAACTTTCAGGCGAATCTACATCATAACCATTGTCACGCAAATTATCGAATGAGCCATATTTCTCTATCAAATCAGATATATCATTAAAATAACTATCTGTTGCCAAAATAGAAACAGGCATTCTAAAGCTTCTGATAACATTTGACATAGCTTTGCATAGTGTAGATTTCCCTGACGCTGACTCACCGGTAATACCTACCATGATGCGTTTTTCCGGATTACAAACTAATCTGTGAAAAAATTTTTGCATAAAATCTGGGTTGACATATGTAAATACAGGCTGTGTAGCCTTGCTATCAAATTCAATAAGTTGTTTGAACTTGGTTTGGAGGTAAAACGCTAAAAATTCTCTCCCCGTTTTCTGGGATAAGTCCGGCTTTAAAATTTTATCACTGGAGTGCAATTCCTGTTCAATCAAAGAATGCAAACCATCTTTGTCATCTTCGAGCATTATACTTTCCTAATATGTGTACATTATACACCATAAATTTTCAAGGTAAAGTATTATGACTCAAACAGTTCACTAATTTTATCGGCAATATCCTTAGGGTCAATTTCCTGTGTAACTTTATTTATTTCTTGGGCTGATTGATATAATTTTGCAGCTTCAACCTTATCACCCATTATTGATGTAGCACGGGCGAGGTTAAAATATGCTAATGCATAGCTCGGATTTGATTCTATTGCCTTAGTAAACAACTCAACGGCTTTGTTAACTCTGCCCAAATCGTCGAGGTATATAACACCCAGATTATTGTATGCAATATCATAGGCATCATCATACTTAATAGCTAACTCATAAGCCTTTAGAGCTTCTTCCGTATCTCCCTTGCCCCAATACAGAAATCCTAAGTTACAATGGATTTTAGGATTGTGTGGCTGAAGTTCTAATGCTTGTCTGTACACGCTCAAAGCATTCTGATAATCTTCTTTATCGTAAAAAGCACTTCCTAAGTTTACGTAAATATCAATATCTTCAGGAGTAAGTACATATGCCGTCTGATAAGCCGAGATTGCAGCATCCGGGTCAGTTTTATTCTCCTGGTATACAAATCCCATTGTCTGTGCAATGACACTAGTCCAAGAACGATTCGGATTAAGCGTTATTGCTGTTTGGTAATTTGAAATTGCCAAATCAAACTCACCTTTAATGTAATATATATTTGCAAGATTCGAATACAAATCAGGCATATTTGGTGCCATAGAAATTAGCTTGTTATATATTTCAATTGCCTGATTATAATCACCTTGTTCTTCGTATGCGTGGCACAGGTGTCTATATGCTGCGATATTAAAAGGATCTAGCCATATTGCCATTTTGTATTCCGTGATTGCATCTTCAAAATATCCAGTTGAAAGATATATATCACCTAACACACAATATAATGGTGCGAAACCCGGTGCTTTCTCAATTGCGCTTTTGTACAGGTCTATTGCGCTGGAATAATCTTTTAACTGTATTGTGTAAAATCCGGCTACAAATATTGGCATAAATTCCAAATATGAGATTCCTCTTAATATATTTTTAATCGCAATCTTATCAAAAGGGATTAATATAAATGCCAAAAATCTTTCCCATGCAGCTTTTAATTTTAGTTTTGTATCTTTGAAAGAGGATGCATCATAAAGTTTGTATAACAAATGATGCGCACTTGAGGAACCAAGTAAAGTGCACTGTGTCGCTGCGATAGAGGCATCTATAGCATCTGTAAAGTGAGCCTTTTTTATAAAAGCTTGAGCAATAACGTAATAGGCTTCATAATAATCGCTTTTCTTTTCAAGTGCTGTCGTTAAGTAGTGAATGGTTTTATCCATATCACCCTTGTAATAAAAGGCTCTGCCAAGTTTATAATATATTTCATGGGAGTTTAAAAGTGATTCCATAGCAAGTTGATATTCTGTAATGGCCTCATCGACGTATTGTCCGGAATTATAAATATCCAAATGCCATTTCATATAGATATCACCTAATCTTACGTGCAATTCAGGATTTGAAGGATCTTTTTGTAAATCTATTTTGCAGCGCTCGATTTGTGCGTTCATTTTTCTCATTATTTTAATGTTACTTTTTTCTTCGCTATCCATTAGTTCTTTCATATCTGTTACCTACATAACATCAGTACTGTACATATACATATAATAAAGTAACGACTGTCTGTCTTCCTCCGATATACTTAAATAATTCGCTGTATACTCATTATCATAAATAGGGTCAACTTCGGTTATCATCCCCTTGAATTTTATTATACCATAATCCTTAGGCAAAAATATAGTAAATTCTAAGGAATCATTAATTTCAAATTTTTTGTCTGAATAAAAACGGAAGAATTCCGTAGACAGTTCAAATGTTTTTACCCGGTATACCTCTTTTTCTTTTTTTATCTCCAAATTCTCAACGGCGCTTACTACAGGAATTTCGGAACCTTCAGTTAACTTTATTGCATTGTAATCAAGTTCAATTTCGAAAGAATCTTCCAAAGGGGATGAAATAACCATAGTATTAAAATCGATTGTGCCAATTTTAGAAAATACTTTTGCAGTTAAAGAACACCCTGGCTGTAAAGATTCAACGTATCTCATAAAATATTGTGGGGGCTCAATAATAAGCCTATCATCATACACCTCTTTAATAAGGCATATCATTTCAACCATATGTTCTTCTTTTTGAAAATATAAAGCTATTTTTTGCTCAGTCTTAATCAAATCCATAGTAATTATTATAAACTTTTATTTTATAAAATACAATTTACTTCTTTATAATCATAAACGATTTTAAAGCCCTGCCGGTGTCTCCGCTATCCTGAGTCGACGTTACGTGAATATCTTTGTAATCAAAAGATGTTGAACTCCCTCCATCAAATGCCATAGCGCTGTCTAATCCGTAACTGGCACATAAATCACGTGCTTCCATAATCGTCATAGGATTTTTATTTGTAACAATAAAAATATGCATTTCTTGTTCGCCATTTACAGTTGTTTTTAATCCTATTAGAGTACGAGGGACTTTGTGCAGCACTGAAGCAGATTCTCTTATAACATTACCCTCATCATCCTTAACAACAAAAAATTCTTCTTCCAGTCTTAAATTTGGGAGCAATTGAGGTCCTCCTTGTGCAGATGTTTTGATCGAACATAGAAAATCAACTTTTGCATTATGTTCTGCTATTTCATATTTTAATTTATTATCGCATTCAAGGATTCTAAATTCTGTACGGTTGAGAATCGATTTTAAGTTTTTTCTCAGAACGGGGTTCATCATAAGATTCTTATTAAATATTGGATCTTCAACTATTTGATAGTCATTAACAATATAAGAAATTGTTTGTTGGTTTTTGGGGTCAAAGAAGCCGGTATTAATAGTTAACTGAGAACGTCCTCCATTATGAGCCTCTTTGTTTGTAATTAAGTTTGAAGATGAAACAAAGGATATTTTCTTTTTAATTTTATCGCCAGTTATTACAATATGGTATACACCGTTTTCATAATTGACATCAATTGGTGATGCAATAACGCTACTGCATATTAATATTGTGAGTAATAACAAAATAAACAAACGTTTCATAATTATAAATCCTTCGATTTGTAAAAAGCTATAATAGCACCTAAAAATGCAAACGGCGGTAATGCTGCCGTTATAAGAGGGTGAAGAACTCCCTTTTCTGCAAGATAATCAAAGAACGGCAATGTTACATAGTATGCAAAAATAAAACCTATAGCAATAACGAAACCAATAAGTCTTTGTTCTCTTGGTTTTGAAAATCCCAGAATTGCTCCAAGAACTGCAAGTAACATACAAACAAAAGGATGCAGATACCTTTGCAAATATTTATTCAAATATAGTCTGTATTCTTCATCCAAGTTTTCCTTCTTTAGCAATTTTACGTATTGTCTTAAGTTTTTGTTATCAATGTCTCTATCACGCTTCGTGGAATTAATCATTATTGTGTAGGCATTCTTAGCGGGTTCTCCGATAAGGATATTTTTTGTTTTGAATTTTTGGATAAGATTAAAAATTCCGTTATCATCAATATTATATACAGTGATATCGTTTAAAACCCAACAAGGGTATCCTTCCTTAGTTTTCCCTATCTTTCCTGTATCTGCTATTAGGACTTTCTCCAGTCCGTGTAAATCTTTATATATCTGATTATCAAAGTCCATAACAATTACATCATACATTTTTTCATTATAAAATTTAGAAACAATTACCGCCTCTTTCGGATGATTGTTGTCATCTTTTCTTGTATATATAAATTGAGTTAAAGAGTTTGTTCCTTTTACCGACTGTAATTTTTGACATGAATAAGGTATTAATTTGTCGTAGGTAATGAAACATAGTAAGGTTATTATTGAGCTAAAAACTAACAATGGAGCAATAATACGCTTAAAAGATATGCCCACGGCTCTAAATATAGTTAACTCCGAATCCTTGCTCAACTTATCGAAGGTAAAAAGAGTGCCTAAAAGTAATCCCATAGGAAAAGCTTTACCCAATATTTTAGGTATTTCACACAATAATATTAATATGCCGGTTTTAACTGATGTTTCGCCTGTTAATATGTGCTTAATTACTTTTAATAAAATTTCAGGAGCTATCCAGACTATTATAAACAAAAGAATAGCAACTAAAGTGGCTCCGAAAACCTGTCCAAATATGTATCTGTCGTATACAGTTATACGTTTTAGCATACTATAGTTGAAAATCCTTTCCGAGATAGAACTCTTTTGCAATAGGGTCATTTGCAACATCAGCGCTCTTGCCCTGAATTTTTATCTTTCCATCAAATATAACGTAAGCTCTGTCTGTAATAGATAAAGTTGCTTTTGGATTATGGTCCGTAATCAAAACGCCTAATCCTTTTTCTTTTGATATTTTTTTAATATTTTCTTTAATATCCCCTATAGCTATAGGATCAATACCGGCAAAAGGTTCATCAAGCAGCATAAAATCAGGACTTGCGGCAAGGGCTCTTGCAATTTCTACACGACGTCTTTCACCGCCTGAAAGCGCTATTGCGGGGTATTTTCTTAATTTTACCACTCCGAACTCATTTAATAGTTCTTCCAACTTACTTTTCTTTTCATTTACGGTAAGTTTGTCATTCATTTCAAGTACAAGCTGAATATTTTCTTCTACAGTAAGTTTTCTGAATATAGAGTTTTCCTGTGGCAAGTAGCCTATGCCGGCTTTTGCTCTAAGATTCATCGGAAGGCTTGTGATGTCCTGATCATCAATATAAACTGTTCCCATATTTGGCTTTATGAGTCCTACAATCATATAGAAAGTAGTCGTTTTCCCCGCGCCGTTAGGACCTAAAAGACAGACGACCTCGCCTTTTTCGACATAAAAGGATACATCATTAACAACACATCTGTCACCATATATTTTAACGAGATTTTTGGATTCAATCTTCATAAGCACCCCTCACTACAATATATGATACAACAAATATTGAGCAGAATTGTAAAGTTTTGTAAACTTTGCAATTAAAAAAGGCAATTTTAAAAGGCAAAAATACTTTATATACATGTAAGGTTAAAAAAGGTTAGTTTATACAAGTTTACTAGGAGGTTGTTATGGATCTCGGCATAACAGGAATATCGCCAATAGGTTTAGGATTAGGCACAAGTTCATTCAGTGACTATAGCGGTTATATGCCATCATCCATGGGATTACCAGGCACTGGTGGGTACGGTTCAGGAATGGGCACGGATGGAATGCTCGGGATGGGCAATCTTGGAATGGGCGGCATGATGGGCGGTCTGATGGAGTATCAGATGTACATGCAAAAGCTACAGAACCAATTGGATTTAGAGAATTTAAATCACACGAATGCGATGCATACAGGTATGGTGCAGAATCAAGTAAAGGCGCATGAAGAAACTCTTACTGGTATAGTTGAGCAATTAACGACAGATGCGGCGGTTCAGTCAAGAATTATGACAATGTATGATAAAATTCGTGAAGGCGACCAAAAAGGTGTAATGCAGGAGTATGACAAATTAAAAGACAGGGTTTATGAAACATTTGATAAAGAAATCGCAGCTAAAGGTATTTCAATAGGGCGAGCAGATGAAGCAAGACGAATTATAGAAATGATTTACGGTAATATTGTAAGCAGCACTGCTCCGGATGGACAAACTCATACGTTGAGTGGTGATATTGAAAGATATTGCGATAATGCATTCATGTCAGGTATTGTAGGTGGATTCAGAGGTCAAGGAAATAGAAATTATAAAGATGAAACAATAAATCATATATACGGTAAACGTATAGATAATTATGAAAGCAAACAATATCAAAGAAAATTGGGTAAACTCGTTGGTACAATCGGCTCAGGCTTTAGAGATATTGGTGAAGGTATAGTTATCGGTGGCGGCACATACGCAGCAGGTTTGTCTGCAGCAGCAGTAATAACCAAACTGGCAGGCGGGCACCCAATCCAAAATTGGAATTGGAAATTCCTCGGTAAAGGAGTTGGGGTTGCGGCTCTAGTTGGAACAGCACTGGTTCTTGGTTCTGATATATACAAACGTGTTACAAGAGACAAATCTAATAGCTAATTAAAAGTTGTATAAACTAAAACCTATAAATTAAAAAGGGGTCTTTGGAGACGAAGACTTCTTTTTTAATTTCATCTTGACAATATTGATTGATATCATATTATATTATTATCCCATTGGGGTGTCGCCAAGTGGTAAGGCAGCGGTTTTTGGTACCGCCATCTCGTTGGTTCGAATCCAGCCACCCCAGTTTTAGAACTCGTCTTAGGGCGAGTTTTTTGTTTGAAGAAAATCTAAACGAAACAAAGTACTCCGCAAAGAGCTTTATTTTTTGTGTGTTTTAAAGTAATTGTCCCACCAAGCATTCACGGAATCCTGCCATGCCAAGAAGTCTTCTTCATATATAGGTCCGTCATATCCAGGCTTGTCCCAATATGGAGTATGTGCCTCATCCCATTCTTCAAACGCAGCCCAGGCGGCGGAATCTATCTTGGGTTGGCTGTAAATATGTTCTTCAACTTGTTTCATTCTGTCTTGTTGCAGATTTCTTTGACAGCTCTGTGGCGCCACAAGTAAAGCAAAAGCTGCAAATATCGATAAAAATAAATTTTTAATATTACCTTTGTTTTGAATTTTTGGCTGCTTAATGGTTGATGTAACTATATTTGTATTATAGATTGCTCGTTTGAAACTCTGTTGTCTGTTGTTTAAATCACGTTTGTAATTGGTACCTATTGCTGAAACTTGCATATTTCCCCCTCAAAATTTAAATTTACACTAGTATTAAACCGCAGGAAAATATTTTTTGCTAGTTTATTTTACACTTTGTTACATGCGTGGTATCATTTTTCTATGTTAAATCTGTATATCACATCTCCAAATAGCAGAGAAGGTAAATCATTTATTACAGCAGGTTTGGCTGCGACTATGCAGAGCCTCGGGTATAGAACTGCCGTTTATAAACCATTTCAAACAGGAGGAATTGAAATAAACGGTTTTATGCAATCACCTGATTTAACTTATGTTAAAACACTTGATCCATATATAGAAACGCATTTTTCTTATCTATACAAAGACAAAGGAGATCCTCTATCTGTTTCCGAAACCGAAGGAAATGAAATAGATTTGGACTTTGTTTTCAAAGATGCAAAAAAGTTTGCAATGTCATCAGATTGTATATTACTCGATGGAGAGGGCGGTATCTTGAGTCCTATTGCACCCAAAACACAAAATATTGATATGATTAATAAATTGCAAGTGCCCATTTTATTTGTAGTTAGTCCGAATGCTGATTCTATGAACAATATATTGCTTTCAATTGATGCCGCTCAACAGAGAAATGCCATTGTAAATGGGGTTGTGATCAATAATATTAAGGATGGCGAAGACAATAAAATCGTTACTAACTTAATACGTATAATAGAAGAATATTCTGATGTTAAAGTTCTTGGAATGGTTCCGAATATGGGAAATAATGTTTCTCCAGAGGATTTAATAACCGGAATCTTAAATGGAGTTGATATCGAAAGTGTATTTGACGTTAAAATATCAAAATTGGAGTTAAACTAGTGATTGTAACTGGCGGTAAATACAAGGGTAGACGAATCATTGCTCCGGATGAAAATATTACACGCCCAACACTTTCTAAGGTCAGAATGGGAGTTTTTAACACGCTTTATTCCCTGATTGGTGATTTTGACGGCAAGTCTTTTTTTGATGCATTTGGTGGTTCAGGAATAATGGGAATAGAAGCGTTATCAAGGGGGTTTTCTGAAGTTATTATTTGTGAAAAAAATCCCAAGGCTGCCCAAATTATTAAAAAGAACTATTTAATGATTGGGATTTCACCGAACTTTTATAGTGGGGATTGCCGTAAATATATTAAGAACAGTGATATAAGTTTTGATGTTGCATATATTGATCCCCCTTATATGAGCGGAATTTATGAAGAAGTATTTAGTTTGTTACATGGTAAAGTTAACCTTGTTATAGCTGAACACTCTGAAAATATTAACTTTGACGGTTTTATATTGATTAAAACCAAAAACTATGGCGGGAAAAAAGTTTCATTTTATACACCGAATTCTACGTTTTGATGTATTTTAAACCTGTTTGTATTAAAATGTTTGTAATATAATTTAAGTGTATTTAATACAAGAAAAGAAAGGATGGGCAAATGGTAAATTTAGACAAAATTATGAAACCGAAATCCATTGCCGTTGTTGGTGCTTCAACAAAAGAGCATACTATCGGTTCCGACATTATGAAAAGATTACAGGAATACAAATTTAAGGGTAATATTTATCCTATCAACCCTAAGGGTGGTATTATTGAAGGTCTTCAAGCATACACTTCTGTTCTTGAAGTCCCTGGAGAAATCGATTTAGCTATTATTGTTGTTAATGCTAAATTCGTTCTCGATACAATTGATCAATGCCACCAAAAAGGTATAAAAGGTCTTTGCGTTATTACTGCAGGATTCAAAGAAACAGGTGCAGAAGGCGCTGAACTTGAAAAAGCATTATTATCAAAAGTTCAGGAATACGGTATGAGATGTGTTGGGCCTAACTGCTTAGGCGTTGTTAACACATTGCCTGAAGTTTCTATGGATGGATGCTTCGCAGAAAGTCTTCCGGAAAGAGGACATATCGGTTTTGTTTCTCAATCAGGCGCTTTAGGCGGCGGTATTTTGAATATTTTAAAAGATCTTAACCTAGGTTTTGCACAATTTATTTCAATTGGTAATCAGGCTGATGTTAACGCTGAAACTGCTATCGAATACTGGGAAAACGATGATGACGTTCAGCAGATTCTTCTTTATATGGAATCAATTCAGAATCCTGCAAACTTTAGAAAATTAGCTACAAGAATTTCTAAGAAGAAACCTATTTTGGCTCTTAAAGCAGGTCGTTCAGCTGCAGGTGCCAGCGCAGCATCTTCTCACACAGGTTCTTTGGCTGGTGCGGACAAAGCTGCTAACGCACTTTTAGGTCAGTCGGGTGTAATCAGAGAATACTCTTTGAAAAACTTGTTTGCTACAGCAAAAGTTTTTGCTAACTGCCCGATTCCGAAGGGTGACAGAGTTGCAATTATTACAAATTCAGGCGGCCCGGGTATCATGGCAACCGATGCAGTTTGTGAATACGGTATGCAAATGGCTAAAATTTCAGATGCAACAAAAGATAAATTAAGAAGTTTCTTACCTTCTGCAGCATCAGTTAAGAACCCGATTGATATGATTGCATCAGCTCCTATCGAACACTACAAACAAACACTCGAAACAGTTATTGCTGATGAAAATGTTGATATGATTATGGTTATTTACTTGCCGTTTTTAGGCTTGAAAGATATTGATGTTGCTAAAGCTGTTATGGAAATTAAGGCTCAATATCCGCACAAACCGGTTATCGGTGTCTTTATGACTAAGTCTGAATTCTTTACAGCATTATCAGATATGGATGTTAATATGCCATTCTTTATGTACGCAGAAGAAGCTGCCGACGGTTTCAATAGATTGAATCAACAGAGAAAATGGATTGAAAGACCAGAAGGCACTGTTATGAGATATGATGTTGATTATGAAAGAGCTAAAAGTATCATTGCAAATTCAATAAATGAAGGTCGTGATCAATTAACTACAAGAGAATCTATTGATGTCCTTGATGCATATGGTATCAGAGTTTGTAAATCAGGTTTTGCAAAATCTGAAGATGAAGCTGTTTCAATTGCAGATTCTATCGGATATCCTGTGGTTATGAAGATGACGTCTAAGACAACTTCTCACAAGACAGATGTTGGCGGTGTTAGAGTTAATATTCAGTCTGCAGATCAATTGAGAGCAGAATACCAAGATTTAATTTCTAAGCTTGATGCAAAAGGACTTTTAGACGGTCTTGAAGGAGTTATCATTCAAGAGATGGTTAAGGGTTCAAGGGAAATGGTTTGCGGCATAGCAACAGATCCTCAATACGGTCCGATGATGATGTTCGGCTTGGGTGGTGTATTTATTGAAGTTATGAAGGATGTAACTTTCAGAATTGCACCTCTTACTGATATGGATGCAAAGGATATGATTAAATCCGTTAAGGCATATAAATTACTTCAAGGAGCAAGAGGAACTACACCTGCTCAGATGGAACAGATTGAGGAAACCTTGCTGAGACTTTCTCAATTAGTTTCTGATTTCAAATTCATTGATGAATTGGATATCAATCCGTTGTTGATTTCAGAAAAAACCGGTGAAGGAATTGCGGTAGACGGACGTATCAAAGTTAGAATGAATGAGGCTAAAGAATCAATGGGTTATCACTGTGAAAATGGTGTATGCGCTTGTTCTTACTAATTCATAATAGAAAGTAGAAAAAGCGGGCATTATTAATTAGTAATGCCCGCTTTTTAATGCTTTAAATACTATCTATTTATGATAAGTTTCGCCTTTAAGTATTTTAAAGGCCCGGTAAATTTGTTCAACTAAAATAAGACGGGTAAATTGGTGTAGAAAGGTCATTTTAGATATGCTTAATCTAAAATCTGCTCTTTGAGACACAATTGGCGACAATCCACAGGATGACCCGATTATAAAAATTAGTTCAGTAACACCCGACATGTTGATTTCGTTTATTTTTGCTGCAAATTCTTCTGAAGACAATAACTTTCCCTGTATTTCCAAAGTAATTACAAAAGAGTCGGGTCTTATCTGGGAAAGAATATTTTTACCTTCGTCTTCAAGTACTTTGGTAACGAGATTTTCGTCCTTTATTTCGATTGGTGTAAGTTCGATAATATCCAATGAACAATATGGCGCCAATCGTTTTAGAAACTCACTAATTCCTTCTTTTAAAAAATTTTCTTTAATTTTACCAAGAGCAATAATCTTAATTTTCATTATTCAACGTATCCGTTGTCCATTACAGATTGCGCATCATCTCTGTCCAATTGTCTTTTTTCTCTCACTGCCTTAATTGTCTTCTCATTTTGAATAGAAGATTGTGTGTCTCTTGCGATTTTTGAAAAATTTATATTGTTGAAACACCAAAATGCAGCAAACGCCAATGCAATAATAACAATTAATCTAATCATTTATTTCCTTTCATTTTTTCTATATAGACACTGGTTGAAGGGAAAGCGAAGTTAATTCCTTCCGCACGAAATCTATGAATAATCTCCCGTATAATATTGCTTTTATAATCCAAAAATTGATAATAATTTGTAACTTTTGTTTGAGCAAATAATCTTACAACAATTGAACTCGGAGCCAAGTTATCTATAAAAGCCTGTGCGCCCTTGATAATTTTTTCGTCAGATTCTGCAATTTCTTTCAAAATGGCAACAGCTCTATCGATTTTCTCATTAGAGGTGCCATATTCAATATCGACAGAAATATCTATTCTTCTTTTGTTAACGTGTGAGATATTTGTGATTTCTTCATTTGCGAGTATATTATTTGGAATGTTTACTGGATATCCCGAAAGGGTTCTTATAGTTGTTGAACGCAAGTTGATTTTTTCAACGGTTCCCTCATAACCATTAAAAGAAATATATTCCCCTATCTTATATACTTTATCCGCAAGCAGTCCTATCGAACCAAAAATGTTTCCTATAGCTTCTTTGGCTGCAAAACCAACGGCCAAACCTGTTATACCAAATCCGGCAATCAGAGAAGAAACGTTATACCCGAAACTTTGCAGGAAACCTGCTACCAGCATAAAAACCACAATTGATTTTATGATTTTTGAAAGTACAGGCATCAAGTTCAGAAGCGGAGAATCTGAATTCTTCTGTCTAAGACGTTCTTCCAGTTTTGAAGTGAATATGTCCATAACTTTGCAAAATAAGTAGATTATCCCGAGGTTAATAATTATTCCGAAGATAAGTCCGGAATGATTTATAAAGAATTTTCCTATCCCCTCTATAAATTTAACTGCTAAATTTACATCAATATCTACATGTTCCATTTATGTAACCTCATTTATTGTTTTATAGATTTTAGTTTCTGTAATTCTTCCTGAAATGGTGAAATTTTTGTCAACTTATCCATTATAGCAGGCATTTTTTCTATAACAAAATCTATTTCTTTTTCCTTGGTGAATCTTGAAAGAGAGAATCTTATTGAACCATGTAGAGCGGTAAATGGTATTCCCATTGCTCTCAATACATGACTTGGCTCAAGTGAACCAGATGTACAAGCACTTCCGGAGCTTGCACAAATCCCAAAATCACTCAAGTGCAATAATATCAATTCTCCTTCAACATATTCAAATCCGATGTTCGTTGTATTAGGAACTCGGTCCTTTATTGAAGAATTTAATCTTGCATTGAATACATTTTTAAGTATTCCGGTTTCAAGTTTATCCCGCAGACGTTTAATTTCAGTAGATTCATAGTTTAGTGATGCTTTTGCAAGTTCCGCAGCTTTTCCCATTCCTGCAATATATGGAACATTTTCCGTCCCTGCTCTTAAGCCTCGTTCTTGATGTCCCCCGTTTATCAGAGGAGTCAAACGGCAGCGCTTATTTACATACAAAGCTCCGACACCTTTGGGGGCGTGAAATTTGTGTCCGGAAATTCCAACCATGTCTATTTGAGTTCCTTTTACAATCATTGGAATTTTGCCTGCAGCCTGGACGCCATCTACATAAAATATTGTTTCCGGTGATTTCGATTTAACGATTTCGGCAATTTCTTCAACCGGGTTAATAACTCCGTTCTCATTATTTGCCCACATAATAGATACAAGAGCGGTGTCTTTTCGAATCTTTTCTTTTAGTTCTTCTATATCAAGTTCACCTTGTGAATTTACAGAGATATAATCCACATCATAGCCCTGATTTTCAAAATATTTATAGGTATTTAAAACGCAGGGATGCTCAACTTTTGTTGTTATAATATGTTTTTTTTCTTTATGACAATTCAAAGCCCCTTTAATTCCCATATTGGCCGACTCTGAACCACAGGAAGTAAAGAAAACTTCTTTGACATCTTCTGCCCCGTAAAAGTCTCTGACTTGTTCTCTTGCAATTTTCAATGCCTCAGCCGGTTTTTTCGCAAAATCATACATGCTTGAGGGGTTTGCGTATTCCCCTTTTAGGTAGGGAAGCATTGTTTCTAAGACTTTTTCATCAATTTGTGTCGTTGCATTATTATCTAAATATATCATTTTAGCACCCTATAAAATTCGTAAAATGTTGTTATACTTGCTCTACAGTGATATCTTTGTCAATTTTTTCCTTCAGAATTGTTTCTACAAAGTTCTTAAGAGTCATTGAGGCATTTTTGCAAGCAGAACATACCCCTATCAATTTTACTTTTACAACATTTCCTTCGATATCGACAAGTTCTATATCGCCGCCGTCTTTTTGAAGCTGAGGTGAGATTTCCTGTTCTATAACTTTCCCTATTTTTAATATTTTTTGAGTTGGAGTGAGTTTAGAATCATTTTCCTGCTTTTTGTAATACGTATTCAATATATCTTGAATTACGTTTTTGCACCGTCCGCAAGCTCCGCCTGCTTTCGTGTAATTTGTAACTTCTTCAACTGTTTTTAGTCCGTTAATTTTAATAGCTTCCCAAATTTGATTTTCTGTTACATTAAAACAGGTGCAAACTACCTTGTCGGTGGAGTTTTTGCTGAATCCGATTTCAACATCTTCACCATAATATTTTTTAAGCGCATCCTCAAGTGCTTCCTGTCCCATAACAGAACAGTGCATCTTTTCCTGCGGAAGCCCGCCGAGTTCATCTGCTATATCTTTGTTTGTAATCTTTCTAACCTCATCAAGGGTTTTTCCAATAATCATTTCGGTTAGCATACTTGATGATGCGACTGCCGAACCGCAGCCGAAAGTAAGAAATTTAGCATCTTTTATTTTATCTCCGTCAAGTTTTATATACAATTTTAATGAGTCGCCGCAGGCAAGTGAACCGGCTTCCCCTATCAAATCGGCATCTTCAATTTTTCCTACATTTCTCGGATTCCTGTAATGGTCCAAAACTTTCTCCGAATAATCCCACATAGTATTGTCTCCCGTCTAATGTTGAATTCTCTCAGAAAATTTTAAAACAAACAGAGATAAAATTAAAGGTACTCTTAATAAAAAAAGTGACTTATAAAAGTCACTTTCTTCATTTATATTTAGATTTAGTTATTAACCAGAGAATGTTTTAAAGCTTTTTTCAATGTTATCTTGAATTACTTTTTTTACAGCTTCCATTTCTGTGTTAACGGCATTTCTTTCGTTATCGAGTCGGGTTAATTTTAATTCAAGATTTTTGTCTTGGGCTTGAATTACTGAAGTTTTCGCGTTTAGTGCGGTTTGTTTTCTATCATATTCATATTTTTCGTGCTCATACTCTTGAAAAGCCCGATCATAAGCAGCTTGGTTAGTTTCTTCATGCGAGGTCAGTCTGTATGTTGTATGACCGATAAGAGCACCGGAGTTGGGATCGTAATTTGGCAACCCAAGCTCTGAAATTAAACCTTGTGCATCAAATGTTAGTGTACAATTGTCTTCGTGTCTTACAGCCGGATACGTACCATTAGAAATATATGTATATTCTTGAATATAACCGGATCCTCCATGGTTGGCAACGTTATTAATAAGATTGTCTATTCTTATAAAATGCGGAATTTGTGCCGTACCTTCAGATGTAAAATATAACATAAATTTATCCATAACATCATCATCAGAAAGCTCGGCGAATTCTGGGAAATAATTTCTGATACCTTCACAATATTCGTGAGCCCTATCTTCTGGAATTGGATTGTTGTCGCCAACTTGGCTTGCAAATGTGCTCAATTCAATTCCACTTTCAATGTTCCCAACGTAGTAAGTGTCGTCCTGTAAAACAACATGTGTAGTTGAAGGTGAACGCTCTAAGTAGTGACCGACTTCTTCATATGTCAAATTAATAGAATATAAATAATCCCCATTAGGTCGGATGCTACCTAATTGATAGTGTGTAGCACCAACATTCAAGTCATATACGATTTCAGTATAAGCCTGTACTGAAGGTGGAGTTGGTACAGACATATCAAGCAGAGATGCATACATATCATTTATTTGATTGCTTAAGGTAGTTCTTTGCTGGTTAATCTGCTGCCCTTGAAATTCTATGTCATTCATTCGGGCAGTTAATGCTAAATATCTTGCTTGTGATGCTGAAAAACCCATTTCAGGTCTCCTTTTCCTTATTAACTTTACATGTTTTACGGCACTTTTTCCAAAAACTTTAATATTTTTGACAAAATTGTTACAAATCTTTACAAATGAGTATGTATAAAAAGTTGTAAAAAATTAAATGATATACTTTAAATGTGAAAATAAAAAAATTAATTCTTAAAAATTTTAGAAACTGTGAGGGGGTAAGTATTGTTTTTGAGGGGAACAAAACCCTTATAATTGGTAAAAATGCTCAAGGGAAAACCAATATTCTTGAAAGCATCTATATTCTCTCAGATCTTAAAAGCCCTCGCACATCAATTATGAGCGATATGATAAAATTTGGAGCCGACGGGTTTGAAATCTATGCCGAGACAGAAAAAAATGATACGGATATTGAGCTCAATATAAGTTATACGGGAGATAAGAAGCGTGCTTTGAAAGTAAATGGTGTAAAATGTAATCCAAAAAACTTCAAGACCGTTACCAAGACCGTTCTTTTTTCAACAAAAGACTTGCTCCTTTTAAGGGGAACCCCGCAAGACCGCAGGGATTGGCTGGATAGAGCAATCTCTCAAATTTACCCCGCATACGATGAAAGGCTTTCTGTATATGACAAATTCCGTATACAAAAAAATAACCTTTTGAAAAACGAAGTTATCGATGAAACTCTGCTTGGAATCTACAATGAACAGCTTGTTATAACAGGATCCAATATCATCCTTTTAAGGAAAAAATTTTTAAAAGAGATAGAAAAACATGCCGCAGTGAAGCATAAAGCTATAAGTGAGTCAGAAACGTTTGGTTTATCTTATACGTGTCCTTATGACGATATTGATGAAATAAGCAACTATCTAAAAAATGAACTTGTAAAACGAAAGAGCGAAGAAATCGCAAGGAAGCAATCTTGTGTCGGACCTCATCGTGATGACATCGAATTCAGGATAAATGACAACGATGCGGTCAAATTTTCATCCCAAGGGCAGCAAAGAACGCTTGTACTTGCGCTTAAACTTGCCGAGCTTGATATAATCAAGGAAAAAACAGGAATTACCCCTGTGCTTTTGCTTGATGATGTTCTTGCTGAACTTGACGATAAAAGGCAGAACTTTCTTATAAAGTCAATAGGAAATGACGTTCAGACTATAATAACCTCGGTTGATACATTACTCTTTGACAAGGATTTTCTTAAAACTGTGCAGATACTTTCCGTAGAGAACGGAAAAATTAGTAAGTAAAATATCTGTCAAAATCCACGTCATCAAAGTTGCATAACAGATGGAAGATTTCGTCATCGTCATCAAGACGTTGGAAATTATATTCATCAAAGAGCCAGAACTTCGGATTAATTCCGATAGCTCGGGCAATATTTTTTTCTTTCAGTATATTCAGTTTCTTTTTAACGGTTTCTACAGGAAGATTTACCCTTTTTGCAAGCTCGACTGCAGTAATGCCTTCACTATTACTGTATTTTTCTGGGGTAAGGAACATGAGTTCCAGCCCAACTGCCTTTAATTCAATATCTTCCAAAACTGAACTCATACTAATATTATAACTCATATTTTACATATTCAATCATTTTTATGGGGTAGTTTTACTTTAACATTGTATATAGTTACCAGTTGAAATATAATTTTACAGAGGGATGTAAATGAACGAATTTGTAAAAAACAGTAAAAGTGCAATAATTTGGTTGACTTTTGCTCATTGTATCTGTGATATATATGGTGGTTTTTTAAACCCTATTATGCCGTTTATAGCATCAAAGCTCGGGTTTACTATGGCACTTGCGACTGTTTTGGTTGCAATTACACAAATATGTTCGAATATGCTACAGCCGGTTTTTGGATTTTTTGCGGATAACATTATAAAAAGATTTTTCATATTCTGGGGATTAATTCTGGCCTCGGTATTTATTCCGCTTGCAGCATCAGCGCCAAACATATATTTGTTAGTTATTTTTATGATATTGGGTTGTATGGGCGGAAGTTTTTTCCATCCTCAGTCATTCGGATTTGTATCAGTTTTTTCAAAAGAAAATTACTCCTCAAATATGGGATTTTTTGTAAGCCTTGGCTCTGTGGGGTTTGCGCTGGGACCTTTGCTGGCGGCATATATTACACAGTTTGCAGGTTTGGATAAAGTCTGCTATGCCTCGGTTTTGGGTCTTTCGTTTGCATTAACGATGTTTTTATTTGTGCCAAAACTTTCCCTTACCCAAAATAAACCCGAACATAAAGACTTTTTTAAATCCTTTAAAGAGATTCTGTCTGACAGGCAGATGGATTATCTGATACTTGTTGCTATGATGAAATCCCTTGTCGGAAACAGCACCTGTATTTTGCTTCCGTTTTTGTGGAAATCAATGGGTTATACTCCTTTTTATATAGGATTCGCTATATTTTTATTTGTATTTGCGGGCGCAATAGGTTCGCTATTAAGTCCGCATATTGAAAATGTACTTGGCTCAAAGAGGATAATTTATTTTTCAATGTGGGCAACTTTTCCTTTAATGATAGTGTTTGCGCTTACTTACAAAACAATGCCAATATTTTCTATGTGTGCATTCGCAACTATTGGTTTTACAACAATGCTTGCACAGCCGGTAACACTTATTTGGGCTCAGAAGATATTACCGAAGTATAAAAGTATTGTATCGGGTTTTATCAATGGCTTCTGCTGGGGGACAATTGCACTGCTTCTTACAGGTTTAGGTGCAATTGCACAAAAATTCGGCATTATGAATGTATTGCTTGTATTAACGTTTATCCCTGCAATAGCGTCATACTATGTTAAATATCTTAAAGAAGATTAATTAATTCACATTTACCCATAATCTTATGATAAAATAATTATATGATTCAGGGAGTATTTTATGTCTGATAAAAAGACTTTGATTTTGATAGACGGACATGCACTTGCATTTCGGCAATATTATGCGCTTGAAAGAACCGGACTTAAAAATGCAGATAATGAGCCAACTTGGGCTGTGTACGGATTTTTTAAAGCGATATTTGATTTGCTTGCAAAGATAAAACCCGATTTTATAGCGGTTGCTTTTGATGTAGGACGTCAGACTTTCAGAGTTGAAAAATATGAAGAATATAAGGCAAACAGAGAAGCTATGCCGGATACTTTGAGATGCCAAATCGGAACAATTGTTGAAGGCTTGCAGGCATTTGATATTCCTATATATACAAAAGAAGGGTTTGAAGCTGATGATGTTATCGGAACGATATCGAGAATTGCATCGGAAAGCGGAAACAATACCCTTATTCTAACAGGCGATCAGGACAGCTTTCAGCTTATCGATAAAGAAGGAACTGTAAAGGTTTTAATTCCTTCCAAAGGAGAATTAATTGAATATGACTGGAACAAAGTATATGAAAAACTTGGAGTTTACCCTGACCAGGTAATTGATTACAAAGGTTTGAGGGGGGATACTTCTGATAATATCCCGGGGATAAGAGGGATTGGTGAAAAAACTGCCCAAAAACTGTTGAGTCGTTACCCACATCTTGAGGAACTGCTTGCAGACTGCGAAAATATTCCTGAAAATGCTATAAGGGAAAAGATTTGTACCCAAAAAGATGTAGCAATTATGTCAAAGGATTTGGCAACGATTATAAGAGATGTTGATGTAAATTTTGATATCACAAAAGCAAGCGTAACTCTTCCGCAAATAGATAAGGTTTCTAGCTTTTTGCGCAGAATGCAGTTTTACACATTTATTAAGAATATCGATACTATTCTTTCATCTTTTAATGCGGATGAAAAACCCGAACCGGAAAATCTTACCCTGTTTGCACAAAGTGTAAGTAACAGCGGGGAAAATGTTCAGCAGAGTCTATTTACGCAGGCAATAAAAGAAACGGTTGAGGATACAAATGTTGAATATACTGTTGTTACGGATGAAAATTTAAACAGTGTTCTGAACGAACTTTTAAAATTGGAAAATATTGCCTACAGAATTGGTTTAAATGACGGGCAAATTACGGGTATTGCCGTATCAAACGGTAAAAACTATTATTTTCAGTGTAAATATTTAAACGATTTGAAGCAAGTATTTGAAAATTCGGAAATCGGCAAAATAGCTTATGACGCAAAAGCCGATTATCACGTGTTTTTGGATAACGGAATAAACTATTGCGGTTTAAAATATGATGTTTTGCTCTCAAGCTATGTAAAAGACCCAAACAGAAAGCATACAATTGATGCCCAGTCATTGGATTTTCTAAATCACATAATGTCAAACGGCAGCACCGAAGAAATTTTATGTGATGAGGCCGAAACTATCCTTAAGCTGCATGATTTCTGGTTAAAAAATCTTGATGAAATAGAACAAAAACTTGTAAATGATATAGAAATTCCGCTTACAATTGTGCTCGCAAAAATGGAGCATACCGGAGTCGCTATAGATAATGCGTATTTAAAAGAACTTTCGGATTTTATGACCGAAAAACTGGCGGAATTAGAGGATATAATTTATCAGCTTGCGGGAGAACCTTTTAATATAAACTCTCCTAAACAGGTTGCGGAAATTCTTTTTGACAAACTCGATTTGAAGACAAAAAAGAAGAAAAAATCACGTTCTACAGGGGCTGAAGTTTTGGAGGAACTGGCGGAGGAATACGAAATTTGTGATTATATTCTGCAGCACAGGAAGTTTTCTAAACTTAAATCCACATATACGGACAGTTTACCAACCTTGGTAAGCAAAAAAGACGGTAGAATACATACTACATATAATCAGGCATTAACCGTTACAGGAAGGCTTTCTTCATCTAACCCTAATATGCAGAACATTCCTATAAGAACAGAAGAAGGCAACAAAATCAGAGGTGCATTCTGTGCTATGGACAGAGAAAATTCGGTTATCCTATCTGCCGATTATTCCCAAATAGAATTAAGACTAATGGCGCATATTTCCGGAGACAAAAACCTTATAAATGCTTTTATTTCCGGTGAAGATATCCATACCGATACGGCCTCAAAAGTCTTTGGTGTTGCGGTAAATGAAGTTACCAAAGATATGCGCAGAAAAGCAAAAGCGGTTAATTTCGGGATAGTATACGGACAGTCAAAATACGGACTTGCAAAGGGTTTGGGTATATCAAACGATGAGGCGGAAACATTTATAGACAAGTATTTTGAACATTATCCCGGTGTAAAGAATTATATGATAAATGAAGCTGAATTTGTAAGCGAAAATGGCTATGTTGAAACACTTTTCGGCAGAAAACGTTACTTGCAATCGGAATTGATGAGTCCTAATTATCAAATAAGAGAATTTGCCCGTCGTGCTGCTATAAATCAACCGCTTCAGGGAACTGCCGCAGATATTATAAAAATGGCGATGATTAAGGTGCAGGATGAACTTGAAAAACAGAACCTTAAGACAAAAATGATTATTCAGGTGCATGACGAACTCGTATTTGAAGTGCCGAAAGAAGAAGTAGAAACGGTTAAATCCATTGTAAAAGAGTGTATGGAATTGGGGCAGCCGTTCAAAGTGCCGCTTGAAATAGATATTAACATCGGACCGAGTTGGAAAGAAGTCTAGGAAAAATTGATTATAAAAAGAGAGCCAAAATGCTCTCTTTTATTAAATTTGGGCCCGGAGGGATTCGAACCCACGACCAAAGGATTATGAGTCCTCTGCGCTACCGCTGCGCCACAGGCCCACTGTGTGCGACTTTATATATTCAATTGTATGGGCTTGCTGTAGCTTGCGCTACCTTCCTCTCCTCGAACGATACTCAATCGTTCTCGTCGGCAGAGTGCCACAGGCCCACTGTGTGCGACTTTATATATTCAATTGTACGGGCTTGCGGTAGCTTGCGCTACCTTCCTCTCCTCGAACGATACTCAATCGTTCTCGTCGGCAGAGTGCCACAGGCTCTCTGTGTTTATCCTATCAACTAAACAGTAAAAAATCAAGTATGTTTATTACAACTATTATTGAACCGATACACCGGCTGCTGTTGCAACTGTCTTTATTTGGTTTGCTAATGTCATTACTGTAGTAGCTCGTTGTTTTATTTCTGCTGCTGTTCTGTTGACGTTAGCAATTGTAGTTGTAACTTCACTAACTGTCTGAGCAGTTTTAAGTGCGTTTGATGCTGTTTTTGCACCGTTTGCAGCCAGTAAAAGATAATTTTGGCCGCTATTTGTCAGTGTCATTATATTACTTACCAATTTAGCTTTTTCTTTTGCTGACATTTTCTTGATTTTATTTATAACATTTTGTTTATTATTAGCTATGTATGTACTTGCATAATTTGAAATTACATTCGCAAGGACGTCTTCCCCGGATTTCAATTGCGATTTTACACTCCAGGTTTCTTTCCAGCCTGATAACTCCGAAACGATGTCAATAAATGCATTTTGTACGGAATTATCAATCGTTTTCATTTGTTTTTCCAAGTCATTAAGTGTAGCTGTTTGTGTTGCCGGTACTTCTGAAGCTCTTCCTATAAAGTTTAAGACAGAATTCCAGTCAAATGCATTTGCCTGCATAGAGGTTACTCCAATAATAACTAGGCTCAATAATATCTTTTTCATACAACACTCCTTATCTTTTGAGCAAATTCTAACATAGAAGTTGTTAAATGTAAATTTAAATAATGTAAACATAAAATAAGCGACTTGGAATTTTATTCGTAGTATTGTATAATTATCTGGTATACAAAAAGAGACTTTATATGAACATAAATGTTATATATATACTTGTTGCATTTATAGGCGCAATGGTTGCCATATACGTTCTTTATGCAATTATTATTCCAAAAGATGTAAATAAGTCAAAAGACAGAGAATTTCAGCTAACTACTAAGAATATTTTAGAACATGTTCAAACACTTTATGACCAAGGTGAATACGCACTGGTTCAGCTTCTCGCAATGAAATACCTTGAAAGGATGCCATCTCATTTAGAGGTTAGGCAGTATTTGGCGAAGGCATACTACAAGGATAAAAAGTATAATAATGCCATTAGGCAGTGCCTTACAATTTTAAAACGCAATCCTGATAATGTAGAAACTAAGATAACGTTGGGAGATTGCTATATTGAGAAGGGTATGCTCAATAAAGCGATTATGGAGTATGAAGAGATTTTTGATCATAAAAGCAAGGATCAAGATGTTGTCCGTACGCTTGCCGAGTTGTATAAGGAATCAGAGCAATATTATTCTGCTATTCAGGTTTATAACATATTAGCAGAATTGGTTAATGGAAATGATGAAGTTGCCAAAGTGCAAAGTATATTGGCTGAATTAAATGAAATTGTCCATGATTACCCTGCTGCTTTCGAAGCATACAAAACCAGATTGAGTATTTATCCGACAGATATTGAAACAAACCGTAAATTAGTAGAGTTGTATATAAAACTTAAAAATCCACCAAAGGCTATTGAAACCTTATTGTATATGATTAGTTTTGTTAATGAACCTAAGACTTTGCTATGGGTGTATGAAACGCTTGTAGAAATGTATGTTGAAAGCGAAGAATATGAAAAAGCTATTGAATATTCTAACAAACTTTTAGATGTACAAGGTTCGGATAAATTTAAAATACGTAATGATATAGCAAATTATAATATCAAATTGAATAACGTTGAGGCAGGTATAAGTATATTGGAAGAGCTTGTAATGATGTCCCAAAGCGCTTATGATGTTACGGTTGAATTAGCAAAGGCATATATTTCACAGAAAGAATATGAAAAAGCTTTGGAACAATATACGACGTTGTTGGACAAAGCTAATCAAAAAGAAGCAAAGAGTCTGCGTACGTTAATCTGTGAGATGTATATCAGTTGGGCAACTGATGTAGCGGCAAAAGGAGAGTACGATACAGCTTTTAGCTATTTAAGCAAAGCCTCTGATTATGACGCTCTTAATCCTGAAGTGTATTATAACAAGGCTTTGTTATATAATGAGCAAAAAAGTTATGCGTCTGCTGTTGAGTGCTTAAATAGAGCGCTTGAGTACGATAAATTTAATGATTATCATCCGAAGTATCTTTTATCGCTTGCTGAAACTCACCATGAACTTGGTAATTTCTTTGAAGAAAAAAAAGCTTTGTCAGATTTACTGAAGATTGACCCCAAAAATCCTATGGGTTTGTATCGTTCAGGGTTAATGTATTTTTCACAGCATGATACAAAAAATGCGGAAGAGTGTTTTAATGAAGCATTAAGTTATGACCCGCAGTTGCTACAAGCAAAGTATAACTTGGCTTTAATATACGAAAATAACAACAGAGAAAAAGCAAAAGAATTATACAGAGAAGTACTCGAGGAGGATCCTTCATTTACTGAAGCTAAAACAGCACTTGCTGAACTCTCTTCTTCCGATTATTACTAAACATCTTCCGGTATAAATATGACTGTATCTGCCAGATAATCTCTTGCGGTTGTTTCTGTTGAGTGTCTGGGAACAATTCTTTGGTAATCCTTTACCACTGATATTATGTCATCTGTTGACATTTTAATTAAGCGTCTTTTTTGATTTTTGTTTTCAATTATTCTTGCCATATTCACCTCACATATTTATATACGGCAAAATAACAGAAACCTTTAGATAAATAGTATTCACAAATTAGAAAATAACTTTGATATTTGAATTATTATTTATTTATAAATAAATATAGAGCTAAATGTAAGTAATACGAATAAACAATACCGAATATTGCACCGACAAAAACTTGCATAGGAGTATGTCCTAAAAGTTCTTTTAATTTGCCACCGGCTTCTTTTAATTCTTGCTTGTACACATCCATAATAATTTTATTTAGACATGCAGCTTGTTTTCCTGCAGCACGTCTTACTCCTGCAGCGTCATACATAACTATTAATGCATATCCAAGTGCGATGGCGAACTCTATTGAAGAAAACCCTCTAATAAGTCCAACCGTAGTTGAAAGTGCCATGACTCCTGATGCATGAGAACTTGGCATCCCCCCTGTTGTTGTAAACATTCTAAAATCCGCGGTTCTTTTTATTACCCAATGTGAAAAAAACTTTACAATCTGAGTCACCGCAACAACAGAAACACCTGCAAATAAAGCTTCATAACCCGTATTATATATATATCCTATATCCATCTAAACTCCCAATAACCTATTTTTCAATTTATCTATTATGCTTATAATAATCTTGGAATCATACTTTTCGATTATATCACAACAATTTTTTATATGTGAATTAAATTTATTTTTTGCTTCTTCTAATCCGAAAAGAGATACATAAGTAAGCTTTCCGCTATTTTTATCCTTGCCTGTAGTTTTGCCTAATTCCTCAAATGATGAGATTTCGTCCATAATGTCATCATATATTTGGAAAGCCATTCCGAATTCTTTGGCAAAGTTATCTATTTCTTCCAGTCTATCTTGTTGGGCATTTGCGATGATAGCACCCATACGCATAGCCAACCTAAAAAGGGCTGCAGTTTTATTCATATGAATAAAGTTCAGTGTTTCTTCAGGAGTCTTAACTAATTTGCCCCCTTCAGATTCAATATCGACAACCTGGCCTGCAATCAGGGCATAAGCACCTGCCCACTTTGTAAATTCATGTACAAGTTTTAATTTGGTTTCTGCAGGTAAATCACTCTTTTCTATAATAAGCTGTGGCGCAAATGTCAGTAAAGCATCACCTGCAAGGACGGCATTTGCTTCGCCAAATACTTTGTGATTTGAAGGCTTCCCTCTTCTGAAATTATCATTGTCCATGCACGGTAAATCATCATGGATTAGACTTTGGGCATGGAGCATTTCGATTGCACAGGCGGCAGGCAAGGCTTTATCTATCTCTCCATCAAACATTCTGACTGTTTCCAGGCACATTACAGGGCGTAGCCTTTTTCCAGGAAGTGTTACGGTATATTTCATTGCCCTAAAAATGTTTTCCGGGTATATTATTGGCATATATTCATCAAGTTTTTTATCTATCAAATTAATCAAACTCTGCATTATTTATATCCTTATGTATATTTTGTTTCTGCGTATTTCTTGAGCTTTCCCGTTTTTTTGAACTTATTTTTACTGACATTTTATTATGTGTATGTTTTTGTGTTGATTCTTTCTTTACACCTTGATATTTTATTTTTTCTTTGTATTCTTTGGCTTCTTCAACAAAAGAAACGTAGCTTTCGTACCTGGTTTCGTCAATTTCGCCTAAATTTGCCTTTACTGCGCAATCAGTTTCATGAATATGTAAGCAATCAGGGTATTTGCAGGAAGCCTTGTATGGATGGATTTCACTAAACAGACTATCAACTTCATTTGGCATTAAAAAATCAAATTTCAAATTGCTAAATCCTGGAGTATCAACAATTTTTGACGTTTCGTTAATATTGATTATTTCACAGTGTCTTGTGGTATGCGTTCCTCTGCCTGTTTTCTCGCTGACATTTTTTGTCCTCAAAGTAATTCCGCTTACTGCACTGATTAAACTTGATTTGCCTACACCAGAAGCCCCGCAGAGTACGGAGATTTTTCCGTCCAGAATCTTTTTAAATTCTTCAAGCCCGTATCCTTCTAATGCAGAAGTAAACAGAATATCGAATCCTAAAGGTTCATATATTGAAAAAACTTTTTCTATAGTTTTGTCGTTGTCAGACAGGTCGTTTTTATTAAAACAAAGAACTGAAGGTATATTATGGTATTTTGCAAATGCAATATATCTGTTAAGCTGGGCAAAACTTAATTCAGGTTCTTTTACCGCAGAAACGATTATAACTTGATCAATATTTGATACTGTTGGGCGGGTAATGAAATTTTTTCTTGGCAGAATTTTTTCAATTGCGCCATTTTCAAATTCCACATAATCACCAACAAAAACCTTTTGTTTTTGCTTTTTCAGAACCTCACGGAGTTTGCATTCGAAGCTTTCTCCTTTGGAATCAATGTAGTAAAAATCAGAATGTATCTTAAAAATTTGTCCAACTTTCATAGGTTAATTTTAACATAAAACGGTATTTAATAATTAAATTTTCCGATTTCGTGTTAAAATTTTTATATGAACAAACCTGAATTATTAATGCCGGCAGGCAGTATTCAAAAACTTAAGTACGGAATTAAATATGGCGCAGATGCAGTTTATCTTGGTGTTGTTGATTTTAGTCTTCGTGCAATGCGCAAAGGCGAATTGATAACTCTTGAAAATTTAAAAACAGCAATTGATACTGCAAGAGAAATGGGTGCAAAAGCATATTTAACCCTAAATATTTTTGCTTTTAATAATGATATAAAACATCTTGAAGAAGTTATGGACAAAGTTGTTGAGTCTTCTCCGGATGCACTTATAATAAGTGACCCAGGAATTATGAGGCTTGCACAAAAATATATGAAGAATATTCCAATACATGTTTCTACGCAGGCTAATATTCTGAATTATGAAGCTGTTCGTTTTTGGCAAGATATGGGTGCAACAAGGTGTATTCTGGCAAGGGAACTCCCGATTAAAGATGTTGCTGAAATTAAGCAAAGAGTTCCGGAAATGGAACTGGAATGTTTTATTCACGGAGCACAATGTGTTTCTTTTTCAGGAAGATGCCTCCTGAGTGACTATATGACAAACGGAGAAAGAAAAGCAAATTCAGGAAATTGTTCCCAGCCTTGCAGATGGAGTTATAAACTCCTTGAAGAAACTCGCCCCGGACAATATCAGGAAATTATTCAAGATGATAAGGGAACTCATATTCTTTCAACAAAAGATTTATGCCTGGTTAAACACTTGAAAGAAATGATAGATGCAGGGATTGATTCATTTAAAGTTGAAGGCAGAACAAAAAGTTTATACTATGTTTCAGCAACGGCAAAAGCGTACAGAGAAGCTATTGATGAAATTACTGCGAATCCTGATGCCGATATGCAGCCTTATTTTGAAGAACTATTAAAAGTCGGGAACAGAGGATATACAACAGGTTTTTATTTAGGAGAAGGTTACCCCTCTGACGGTTACAGTTATGACATTTCAAAAGGTCTTGCAGGAGCGGATTTCCTGTGCGAAATATCTGACAAAAACGGCGAATGGTACAAAATTACGACAAAAAATAAATTCAACAAAAACGAGGATATTGAAATAATTACTCCGTCAGAAAAATTTGTTACCCAAGTAGTTGAAATCAAAGATAAAGATGGTGAAGATGTCGAACTTGCCAACACAAATAACGAACTGTGGGTAAAATTTAGCCATGCGCCTAAAGATTACGAATATGCACTAGTAAGAACCGTTGGTATTAAGGGCGAAGTTTCAGAAACATCTGCTTGCTCATGCGGCTAAAATACAAATGCTAGGGTTTATTAAAATGACGCATTACCGCTTCAAATTGTTTTATCAAAGAAAACTTTTCGGGTTGATCTTCAGCAGCGCTAATTGCAGTTTCGGTATCCGTTTCTTCGGGGTCAACATCTTTATCCCGCAATTTATCTGCGTATCTACATGCATCTTTAAGAAATTTTATTGCACTTCCCTGAAACGCATAAATTCTTTGCTTAAAAACTTTATCACCCACAATAGCCTTTTGATACCATCTGTAGGATTCTAACGGAATTTCGCCTTCATCTTCCGGAAATACATCCAAATGTATATCATGGGGATTATCTTCCTGCTCTAGAACAAGTCGTTCGAATTTTTTCAGCAGATAAGGATTATTATCAACCAAATAATCATGTACAAGTACTTCTGAAAGTGTACCACGTAAAAATTGTAATTCAGGTTTTTCTTTTACAGAATCGGATTTATCTAATATTGCCTTAATATCTAATAAATAGCCGGGGTGTGTATAAAGTTCCTCTGCTATTATTCTGTTATTTATTAATGATTTTACAGGAAGTTCTTTTAATAAAGAGCTGGCAGGAATCTCCTGCTCAATCGGATATCTACAGTTAAGAATAATTTTCCCGAATGTTACGTTATTGTTGTTGATTTTATGGACTTGCATTGTTCTCTCCCTACAGTTCGGTTTTTTCGATTTCTTTTGTAGTAAAGAATTTGATTATATCGCCTTCTTGAATATCGTTGTATTTAACAAAAGAAATACCGCATTCAAAGCCTTGCGCAACTTCTTTGACGTCGTCTTTGAAACGTTTAAGCTGGTCAACTGCGCCTTTAAATATTTCAACTCCGTCACGGAAGATCGTTGCAGTATCATTTCTGTTAATCTTACCTTCTGTAACATAACATCCTGCGATTTTAAGAGTTTTACCGATAGTAAATATCTGTCTGATTTCAGCCTCACCTGTTGCGACTTCTTTGACTTCAGGAGAAAGAAGCGAAATCATTGTGTGTTCAATATCTTCAAGCACCTGATAAATAATATCGTATTTCTTAATTGTTACACCTTCTTTTTCAGCTGCAGCAAGTGCATTAGAGTCTTCTTTAACCGTAAATCCGAGAATTAATGCATTCGATGCCGAAGCAAGCATAACGTCTGCTTCAGAAATATCACCGACACCAACGTGAATAATTTTTGTAACAATTTCCTCGGATTCAAGCTGTGCAATTGCCTGCGATACAGCTTCTGCAGAACCGTGAGTATTTGCTTTAATAATAAGATTTAAGTGCGGTATATCATCTTCACCAGAACCGGACTCCCTTCTCATGTGGGCAGGAAGCATTGCATCAAGACGTTTGTTGCGTTCTTTTTCTTTGCGTTTGTCAGAAATCGCTTTCATTTCTTTTTCATTTTGAACAACTTCAAAATAATCACCTGCATTCGGGACTTCTGTTAAACCTAAAATTTCGACAGGAGTGGAAGGCTCAGCCTTTTGTATTCTTTCACCGGAGTCTGAAAGCAATGCTCTAACACGACCGCATGCTGTTCCTACAACAACGCAATTCCCGGCTCTCAAAGTACCGTTTTGTACCAAAAGTGTAGCAACAGGCCCTTTTCCTTTATCCAAATAAGCTTCGATTACAACACCTGATGCTTCGGCTTTTGGATTAGCTTTTAAATCCTGAACTTCTGCAACCAGCAAAATGTACTCAAGAAGCTCATCGATACCAAGTCCTTGCAAAGCTGAAACTTTTACAGTAATTGTTTCACCACCCCATTCTTCTGGAACAAGTCCGTGTTCTGTCAATTGCTGCAATACTTTATCAGGATTTGCACCGGGTTTATCAATTTTATTAACAGCAACGATTATAGGAACATCAGCCGCTTTTGCGTGGTTAATTGCTTCAATTGTTTGTGGCATTATACCGTCATCTGCTGCAACAACCAAAATTGCTATATCCGTGGCTTTTGCACCTCTTGCACGCATTTCCGTAAATGCTTCGTGCCCTGGGGTATCGACGAATACAATTTTCTTTTCCTGTTTATTATCAAGATAAACAGTATAAGCACCTATTGACTGTGTTATACCACCAACCTCGGTTGCGACAATTTTGTGTTTCGATGCACGAATACTGTCAAGCAATGTCGTTTTCCCGTGGTCAACGTGACCCATAATTGAAACAACAGGAGCACGTTTCTTAAGTAATTTCTTATCAACCTCAGTTAATGCTTTTTGTTTTTCTTCTTTTTCAAGTTCTTCTTCCATAAATGCATCAATATCTTCTTCAAGAACCTGAAGTTCATATTCTGCGCAGACCTTCTTGATTGTATCAACATCAATAAGCTGGTTAACAGTTGCCATAATCCCTTGGAACATCAAAAATCTTACAATTTCTGCAGGAGTTTTTCTTATTTTATCCGCTAATTCCTGAATTGTCATAGGCTGATTTACAACTATTGAAGTTACAGCTTCCAGTTCCTCTTCTTTATGAGAACGTTTTTTATGCTTTTGAGCAGCAGCCTTCTCCAAAGAAATCATTTCCTGATCTTCTTTTTTGGAATTGTAGTCTTTGTCTTTCCTTCTATTGTCTGCTTTTTTCTTTGACTGACCTTTACCCTCATATATTTCTTGAGGTATAATCCTACGTTCTACAAGTTTTTTATCTCCGCCCTCTTTTTTGAATGGCTTTTTATCGTTCTGATTCTGCTTCTCTCCTTCGCTCGTATTTTGCTGAATCGGGGCTCTGCGGACAATTTCTATTCTTGATTTATTTTTTGGATATTCAATTTTTGTTCTTTCAACTCTGACGACAGGTTTTTCTGCTTCAATGTTAGCAGGTTTTGTATCTGTTTTTGCAATATCGGAAATTGAATCATCCTGTACTTTTATAGGTCTTTCAATTGTTTCTATTTTTTCAACCTTTTTAACGACTCTTTCAATCCGTTCAACTTTGGGAGTTTCTTTAGGTATTGTTTTTACAACTTCTGGTTCAGCAGAAGGGGTTTTTGCCTTTTTTACTATAAAAGCCTTTTTGGGGGCGGTTTTTTTTGGCTCAATTCCTAAGTGCTCTTTTAGCTTTTTTATCTGGTCGGAAGTAACAGAGTTGGAGTGAGACTTGACCGATATTGAAATTTCCGCAAACTTCTCAATAACCTCTTTGCTGGTTAAATTAAGTTCTTTTGCCAATTCGCTAACTCTTAAACTGTCCATCCGTTGTTCCTTTCAAAACCTGTTCTAATAAATCATACAACCGCGATTTATCAATATTTGTATTTGTTTTTAAAGCTTTGTAAATTTTATCCTTTTTAAATGCATTATCAATACAACTTTGATTATAACAAAGATATGCAGATCTGCCAAATATCTTTGAACCCGGTTCTATTACGATGTCACCGGAGTTATTTATCTTAGTTATCTTAATTAGTTCGTTGCGGGTTTTGATATTTCCGCATGAAATACATTTTCTTACGATATCCACAACAATATATATAACACAAAGAAAACTTGGTGTGTTATAATAAAGTTATGTTAGGGGGAGTATTATGACTAAAAGAAGGGCAATAATAATAGTAATAGATTCTATGGGAATAGGCGCGATGCCTGACCATGCTGAATTTGGTGACACAGATAAGTGTAATACACTGAAGAATGTCTGTGAATTTAATAATGGACTTGATGTTCCTGTAATGGAAGCAATGGGTTTGGGTAATATCCAGACATTCAAAGGAATTACGCCAACATCTACGCCTATTGCACAATATGGGACACTTCAG
>JAEEGL013374747.1_pt1 | contig 65418 bp, 68 predicted proteins | sample 9134231 | NCBI WGS metagenome assembly JAEEGL01 (sample SAMN16246548, study PRJNA631951) | gut metagenome | biome: gut microbiome; feature: rumen; material: fiber-attached | host: Bos | place: Iran: Karaj | collected 2018-10
GAGATCTCCCACGCCTTCGACAACAACGGCGCCAACTTCGACGAGCACGGCAACCTGAAGAACTGGTGGAAGGAAGAGGACTTTAACGCCTTCAAGGAGCTGACCAAGGGCATGATCGAGCAGTTCGACGGCATCGAGTTCCACGGCGGCAAGGTCAGCGGCGAGCTCACCGTAAGCGAAAACATCGCCGACAACGGCGGCATGGGCGTGACGCTGGAGATAATGCACACCCTGCCCGCTCCGGACTATCAGGCGTATTTCAAAAACTGGGCGCGGGTGTGGTGCCTGAAGGCCAAGGAGGAGTATATAAAGCTGCTGCTGGCCAGCGACGTGCACTCTCCCAACGTGCTGCGCGCCAACATGATGCCCCGGAACTTCGGCGAATGGTACGAGGCTTTCGGCGTCACGGAAAACGACAAAATGTATATCGCTCCCGAAAAGCGGATAAGCATCTGGTAAGGAGGACCCGGGCGCCTCTCCGAAAGGTATGACAGACGGCCGGACAGCTTCCCGCCCGGGAATGAGCCCGGAAGCAGCTGCGCGCTTCAAAAATGCGCTGCCAGGCGGCTTATAAGATCCGAAACACGATCCTGCCGATAGACATCGGCAGGATTTTCGTTTATAATAGCCGTGGAGGATACGGAAAGGGGCGGGAAAGGATGATCAGGATCTACGCTATGCCCACATGCCCTTACTGCGACTATATCCATGAGCAGGTAAAGGGGCGGGAAGACGAGTTTGAGTACATAAACATAGGCGAGCACATCCGCTATCTGAGCGCGTTCATGCGCCTTCGGGACACCGATCCCGTGTTCGACCGCATGAAGCAGATAGGAGACGTGGGGGTCCCGGCGTTCGTGTTCGAGGACGGCAGGGTATCCATTGACCCGGCGGACGCGGGGCTGATCGAGTACGGCTCCCCGGAAGCCTGCTCCTTAGAGGAACACAAAAGCGGCAGAAAAGGCTGCTGACAGGAGCGCCGGGGAAACGAATATGATCGAAGCGAAGCTAAAAATCATTTCTGATGGTTCCGAGCAAAGTCTTGACCTTTTCATCAGTTTTGATAATGATGATATGGACAAAACAAGTCAGATGACTGTCAGGACGAAATACCGGGGAAAAATGATCGTTGCAATAGGAACGCGTTATCCGTTTGACGATGCGTTCGCCGATCTGCAAAATAAACTCCCCAAAAATACACAGATAAAATGCTGTGTTGCCTGCTGTCATGGGAATCAATGCCCTGTCGGAAACGCACCGAACGAAGCATTCTGTACAAAAGATGTGAGAATAACGTGTAAAAGCGATTGCCTTTACTATACAATTGATGAAGGAGAGCAGGAAAAACGCTCGAGACGGTTTTGGGATTGCTGTGATGACTTCTGCCCGCAGGATGAAAACAAATATACGTACAGCGATTATTACTATTACCTGAGAAATAAATGACAAACAGCTTCCTTTCCATAGGAAAAGAAAAAACAAGACCTGTGCGGACGTAAATACAGGCATCCGGAAGAAATAATGCAGTAATATGAAACACATCAGTATCGCGGCAGTGTTCGGCTGCCCCGCCCGCAAAAAACCGTGACCGATGATCGGTACCGGAGGAAACGCCATGATACATCTGGAAAAAGTAACCTATAAAAACGCCTTGGACGTCTGCGAACTGTCGATCTTCGAATCGCAGTATCCCTTTGTTGCCGACAACGAGGAGAGCCTGGTGGAAGCGTATCTTGCCGTCACCTCCGAAGCGTCCTATGCGTACCCGTTTGCCGTCTATGACGACGAAACGCTGGTTGGGTTTCTGATGCTGGGATACAACGAGGGCGAGCTCGAAGGGCCTGACGCGCCTGCGTCCCTGAGAAACAACTACAGCCTCTGGCGCCTGATGATAGACAAGCGCTACCAGAGGAAGGGCTTCGGCCGGGAAGCCGTGCGCCTTGCCTTGGAATTCATCAGGACCTGGCCGCACGGAAAAGCAGAAGCTTGCGTCACTTCCTACGACCCGGAAAACGATGTCGCCAAAAAGCTGTACGCCTCGTTCGGGTTCGTAGAAAACGGTGAGATCGATGACGACGAGATCGTGGCCGTGCTGAAGCTGTGATCAGGGTCCAGCTCAAGTCCCGTCTTTCGTGCGGACGCCGGAGGTCCATGTGATATGGCGAATATCATAACCGGCATTCGGATGCTTTGCGGTATCGCCCTGCTGTTTCTCCCCGTGTTTTCGCCCTCATTTTATGCCCTGTATATCGCTGCCGGCGTCAGCGACATTACAGACGGGGCAGTCGCGCGGAAAACAGGGACCGTAAGTGATTTCGGATCTAAACTGGATACGACGGCCGATCTTGTGTTGTCAGCAGCCTGCCTGATAAAGCTGGTCCCGGTACTCGGGATCCCGCCGTGGCTTTATATCTGGATCGCCGCCGTCGCGCTGATCAAAGTGGTCAACATCATATCCGGTTATGTGCTGCGCAAAGAGTTTGCTGCCGTACATACCGTGATGAACAAGGTCACCGGCATGCTGCTGTTCATACTGCCTCTGACATCGGCGTTAATCGATCTGAGATACTCCGGAGCGCTCGTCTGCGCGGCGGCGACATTTGCCGCGATACAGGAAGGGCACTATATAAGGACAGGCAGATCCGGCGCCGATACGGCAGGCTTCCCGTGCCGCCGAAAGCAGGATCCTGTACCAGTCCCCCCAAGCAACTGACAACGGGGAATATTTGGAGAAGAACGCGGAAAAATGAATGAGATGAATTACCTTGAAGAATACTACAATACCCATGACGAGGACAGCAGACTGCTGTCACAGCATGGCCAAATCGAGTTTCTGACCACCATGAAGTACATCCATGAGTATCTTTCCCATGTGTCCGGCGCCGCGGTGCTTGAGGTGGGCGCCGGAACAGGCAGGTACAGCGTAGCGCTGGCAAAAGAGGGCTACAGGGTCACGGCGGTGGAACTGATCGCGCATAATCTCGATATCCTACGGTCAAAACTCGACGGAACGGAACCCCTGACCGTTTTGCAGGGAAACGCGCTGGACCTGTCGGTGCTGCCGGATGCAGCCTTTGACCTTACCCTGCTTCTGGGACCGATGTACCACCTTTACACAAGGGCCGACAAACTTAAGGCGCTTTCTGAAGCCGTACGCGTGACCAGACCGGGCGGCTGCATAATGGCCGCGTACTGCATGAACGAACCCACGGTCATACTGTACGTTTTCGCGGCGAACCATTTAAGCGAGGTGCTTGAGAACGGTATGCTGACTGAGGACTGGCATTGCAAAAGCGAGCCGAAGGAGATAATAGAACTGGTCAGGACCGAAGACATCGCCTCCCTTGATTCCGAGCTCCCCGTCGAAAGAGTCAAACTTATAGCCACGGACGGAGCCGCTCATTATATGAGGAACATGATAGACGGCATGGATGCCGGGACGTTTTCAAAATGGATGGACTATCATTTTTCCATCTGCGAGCGTCAGGACCTTGTAGGTGCGTCAAACCATACTCTGGATATACTGAAAAAGAACTGACAGATACCCTTTTATTGATAAAGCACACAGACTTAAAGCTGTAAAAGCAGATCGGTGGTGAATTTATGCCGTATGACCGTGAAAGATCCATACAGCGAAACGTAAGATTCATGAGCGATCCGGGCGTCAGAGGCGCGCTTATACGGGTCAACGGGTTCGGCGCACCTGACCTGCCCGCGGTGGACGCGCTGGAGACATTCGACCTTGGCAGGGAGATCGGCAGATACTGCGACCAGGTGCTGGAAAGGTACCTGCGCTTCCGCGAAGCCCACGACCAGTTTGACGACGACTGGATACCCGCGCTCAAGCCGTATCTGGGCATTGCCGAACACACCTGCTTTCTGGGGGGCGAAGTGTCCTACGGCGGCAACACCAGCTACCACCACCCCGCCATAAACGATATCAACGACTGGAAGCGGCTGCGCGCGGACATAAACACCCCGCACTACAAGGCGCTGCTGGAAGGCATGGCGTATTTCAAAAGCAAAAGCGCTTCCTACGACTTCTACGCTGCCTTAAGGGGCGGCGACGGGCCAATGGACATCGCCAACGCGGTACGGGGCAACGACCTGCTCTACGACTTTTACGACGATCCTGAGACAGTGGAAGAACTGATGGATTTCTGCACCGGGGCGGCGGACTGGACCTTTAAAAACCAGTACCCGCTGGCTTCCGTGGTGTGCGGGGGCTACATCAGCGGCATGACCACCTGGATGCCGGCAAATTCCATAGGCCACCTCTCGGAGGACGCCTCGTGCCTGTGCTCCCCGGCGATGTACGAAAAGTTCGGGCTGCCGTATACGGCGAAGCTGCTCGAGCCTTACGACTACGCCATGATGCACGTGCATTCCCTGGGCAGGGCATGCCTGCCGCTCATCGCGAAAATGGACAAGATAGGCACGTACCAGCTCAGCAGCGACCCCAACCAGCCGGAAGCGATCGACGTATACAGGCAGTACGAATACCTGTTTGAGAACAAGGTCGTGATGCTGGACATGACCCCCAGCCAGATAAAAGACAGCCTGGGCTTCCTGAAAGGCAGGAAGACCATAATCAACATAGAGACCGAAAGCGCCCTTGAGGCGCAAAAGGCGATAGACATGGTCCGCGGCATCTGAACGGGATGGTGAAAGAGCGTGAACGATTACCTGCGGGAAAGCCTGAGCTATTTCGGGCTGTACAAAAAGATGTTCCGCGCGAAAAAAAGCGTATCCCCCGAACGTGTCGGTTACGGTCCGGACAAAGATCAGTATTTCCTGTATTATGAACCCGCCCAGCCCGTGAGCGGCAAGATCATCTACTGGGTGCACGGCGGAGGCTGGAACGCGGGCAGCCCAAAGTTCTTCGACTATGTCGGACAGGCGGTCGCCAAAGCGGGCTACAGATTCGTCTCCGGCGGGTACAGGCTGTCCCCCAAACATAAATACCCGGCCCAGATAGAGGACGTATGCGCGTGCTACGGCGCGGCGCTCGATCACCTTAAAAGCAAGGGCGTCGACACGTCCCGCGTGATCGTCGCCGGGCCTTCCGCCGGCGCGCATTTGACCTCAATCATGTGCTACAGCCCGGACGTTCAGAAGGAATACCGCGTGGACATATCCCCCATCATAGGCTTTATAGGCTTTGGCGGGCCGTACAGCTGGAAAGACCAGTCGAGGACCGTAAACCTGCTATTGGACCGGCTTTTTGCCAGGGCGTATGACAGGCGGCTTGCCGAGCCGGTCTCTCTGATGGGCAAAAACCGCATCCCGATGCTGCTTATCCAGAGCAGGCACGACGGGCTTATACGCTTTGAGTGCGCGCAGGAGTTCGCGGCAAGGGCGGCGGAAGTGGGCAACGCCTGCGAGCTGTACAGTGTGGAGGACCGGAAAAACACGCATTCCTGGTACACGGCGGGCCTGTTCCTGGAACAGAGGACTGAGAACAGGGCTCTGGACAAGTTCTATTCCTGGATCGAGGAAAGATAAAACCGGCTTGCTGACGCGGCGCCACCCGCGGCGGATACGGGAGAAAGGCGACACATGATAAAAAAAGCTGAAATATCGGACGCGGACGCGCTCGCGGCGCTGGCAATACAACTGTGGCCGGACAACGACCTGAATGAGCTTACCGAAGAGTTCCGCGGGTCCATACAAAACGCTGACGCGGCCTGCTTTATAAAATACGCGGGCGGCGAGCCGGTCGCCTTCGCCGAATGCCGGTTGCGGCACGACTATGTGGAAGGCACCGACAGCTCGCCGGTAGGCTATCTGGAAGGCGTATACGTGAAGGAAGGCTTCCGCAGGCAGGGCTGCGCCGCGCAGCTGCTGGCGGAATGCGAAAACTGGGCAGGAGAAAAAGGCTGCACGGAGTTCGCCAGCGACTGCGAGCTCGACAACGCGGAAAGCCTCAGGTTCCATAAGGCAATGGGCTTTGAGGAGACCAGCAGGATAATCTGCTTCAGAAAGGCGCTGGATACCGCCGCGCCGGTGTCCGGCCCGAGTTAAACGATAAAGGCTCCGGAAGCGTTCGCTTCCGGAGCCCTGTTTGTCCTATGCTTTATTTCCTGTCCGGCAGCGGTGCGCGCCGGAACGCTTCCATGAAGTCCGCGATGTACTTCGCGCAGGCTTCCAGCATCTCTGTGCCCCACTTTTCCGTGGCGTTTTTCGGATGGTCCGGGCCTATCCAGCCGTTGTCGGTTATGTCGGTCACCGGGCGCACCAGCGGTATCTCCACGCCCTTGTAGCGCACGGTCTTGAACCCCGTCGCCTCAAGCTCGTCCGAAACGGGCTTGAGCACCATGTCCTCCACGCTGTCCCAGTCCACCAGCTTGGGATCCACAGCCAGTATGCCCGCGGTCTCTTCCGCGCCGCCGTGCCCGCCCTTCCAGGCGGGATCCAGGTCCCAGGCCATCAGCCACCAGTTCATCTGCGCCAGCATGCAGCCCTGCCTCTGCAGGTCCAGCGCCACCCTGTCCAGCACCGGCACGTTGCCGCCGTGCCCGTTGAGCACCACGAAACGCCGCGCGCCGTGGGCCTTGTAGCCCTGGGTGAGCTTGGTGAACACCTCGTACAGCGTGTCCTGCCCCAGCGATACGGTGCCGGGATAGTCCGTCTGGCTGTCGCACGCGCCGAAGGGTATGATGGGAGCTATGGCCACGTCCGTCAGAGGCTCTATCAGCTCCAGCAGCTTCTGGGGGATCAGGGTATCGGTCCCCAGGGGCAGGTGCTTCCCGTGGCACTCTATGCTGCCCACGGACAAAAGCACTATGTCGTTGTTCCTGAAATACTCCCCTGCCTGCGGCCATGTCATATTCGCAAGTCGCATATTTTTACCTCCGACGAAACTAACGGGGTCGCCCGCCTTTATGCCTGTCAGTATATGTATCCCGCCCGGTTTTGTCAAGGCGGGCGCGGCGGCGCGCGAAACCGTAACAAATAATCGAATTGACAAAGAAAAACTCACCTGCTATAATTTCACACGTGATATCGGCCGCGCGCGGACCGAACACGGCAGGGACAATGAACAAGGGCGTTCATTCGTGAGGAGAGCTCCGCTCGGATGGGCGCCTTCATCTTTGACGCCTTACGGGCGCCGGATTACGGCACACTTGGAGGGAAAAATGCACAGCAGCGCTATCGTCGGAATAAACTGGGGAGACGAAGGAAAGGGCAGGATGGTGGACCTGCTTACCGCGGACTACGACTGCGTGGTAAGGTATCAGGGCGGCGGCAACGCGGGCCACACGGTGATAAACGAATACGGCAAGTTCGCCCTGCACCTGATCCCGTCCGGCATATTTCGCAGGGACGTGGTGAATATTCTCGGCAACGGCGTGGCGCTGGACCCCGAGAACCTCTGGAACGAGATCGAGACCCTCAGGAAAGCGGGGGTGGAGATCACGCCCGACAACCTCGTGATCAGCGACAGGGCGAGCCTGCTCATGCCCTGGCACCGCCTGCAGGACGAGCTGGAAGAGGCCCGGCTCAAGGATAAAAAGTACGGTTCCACCAAGCAGGGCATCGCGCCGTTCTACTCGGACAAGTACCAGAAAAAGACAGTGCTGGCGGGTGAGCTCAACTATCCGGACAGCCTTAAACAGCACCTGGAAGAGCTGCTGGAATGGAAAAACCTGACGCTCACCGGCGTGTACGGCGCGGATCCCGCGGACAAGCGGGATCTGGAAAAGTGGATCGCGGACTACGGCGAAAAGATAAAGCCCTTCGTGCGCGACACCGCCGGCCTCTTAAGGCAGTTCAGGGCAGAAGGCAAAAACATACTCTTCGAGGCGCAGCTGGGGGCGCTGCGGGACCTGGATTTCGGCATAGTGCCGTACACCACGTCCTCTAACGTGCTGGCGGCGTACGCGCCCGTGGGCTCGGGGCTGACCAACGCGCGGCTGGACGAAGTGATAGGCGTGGTAAAGGCCTATTCCACCTGCGTGGGCGAGGGCCCCTTCGTGTGCGAGATGTTCGGGGACGAGGCCTCGGCGCTGCGCGAAGCCGGCGCGGAATACGGCGCGAAGACGGGCCGCCCGCGGCGGGTGGGGCCCATGGACCTGGTGGCGACCCGTTACGGCGTTACGGTGCAGGGCGCTACCGTGCTTGCGCTCACCAAGCTGGACGTACTGAGCTTTATGGAAAAGATCCCTGTCTGCGCAGCTTACGAGATAGACGGCAGGCGCACTTTTGAGTTCCCCTTCCCCTCGCTGCTGGACAGGGCGCGCCCCGTTACCGAATACGCGGAGGGCTGGCACTGCGACATCTCCCATATAAGGCGCTGGGAAGACCTGCCCGGGGCGGCCAGGCGCTACGTGAGCCTGATCGAGGACGCCGTGGGCTGCCCGATACGCTATATCTCGGTGGGCGCCGAGCGGGACGCCATAATCGTAAAACAGTGACTTAACGCCTTTTGCCGCGGGCGGCCGTTCGGAAAAACAGCCCGATCATTTTCCCGGCCGGCGCGCATCTTTTCCAGGAGGAAGACCCATGTACGACAAGTATGAATCCCCGCTGTCCTCGCGCTACGCGTCCGACAGGATGCTGGAGCTGTTTTCAGCCAGGCGGCGCATCGAGACCTGGCGCAGGCTCTGGACAGAGCTGGCGCGGGCGGAAAAGGAGCTGGACCTGCCCATAACCGACGCACAGGTGGAAGAGCTCGAGGCGAATATATGCAACATAGATTTCGCGTGCGCGGAAGAGCGCGAAAAGGAAGTGCGCCACGACGTGATGGCGCATGTCTACGCCTACGGGAAAGCCGCGCCCGGTGCCGCCGGCATCATACACCTGGGCGCCACCAGCTGTTACGTGACCGACAACGCCGACCTTATACTGTACCGTGAGGGGCTCGGGTACCTGAAAGAGGAACTGCTGAGCACCCTCGCCGCTTTGGCGGAGTTTGCCGACAGGTACAAGGCGCTGCCCACCCTGGGCTACACCCATTACCAGCCGGCGCAGCTGGTGACGGTGGGCAAGCGGGCCACGCTGTGGATGCAGGACCTGCTTTCCGACCTGGACGAGTTGGAACTTTTGGCGGGCAGCCTGAAGTTTCTCGGCTGCCGCGGCGCCACAGGCACGGAAGCCAGCCTGCTGGACCTGTTTGACGGGGACGGCGAAAAGGCGGACGAACTGAACCGCCGGCTCGCCGCGACCTTCGGTTTCGGGGAATGCTTCCCGGTGTGCGGGCAGACGTATCCCCGCAAAACGGACAGCCGCATACTGAACCTGCTCTCCTCCATCGGCCAGAGCTGCCATAAAATGGCCACAGACATACGCCTGCTCCAGCACGACCGCCAGCTGGAGGAGCCCTTCGGAAACAGCCAGATAGGCTCTTCCGCCATGGCGTACAAGCGCAATCCCATGCGCTGCGAAAGGATATGTTCCCTGTCCCGCTACCTGATCTGCGACGCCGCTTCCGGAGCCATGACAGCTTCCACCCAGTGGCTGGAGCGCACCCTTGACGATTCCGCCGGCCGCCGCATCTCCCTGCCCGAGGGCTTCCTGTGCGCGGACGCGGTGCTCCGCCTGACGCAGAACGTCGTGGGCGGCCTCAGGGTGAACGAGAAGATAATCGCCCAGGCGGTAAATGAATACCTGCCGTTCATAGCGACAGAAGACCTGCTTATGGAAGCGGTCAAGCGGGGCGGCGACCGCCAGCAGCTGCATGAGACGATCCGCGAGTGTTCCATGGAAGCCTCCGAGCGCATGAAGGCGGAAGGCGTGCTGGACCTGTCGGCAAGGCTCGCGGCAAGGCCGGAGTTCGGCCTTACGCAGGGCGAGATCGACGCCCTCCTGATGCCCGAGCGCTATATCGGGCGCTGTCCTGAACAGGTCGCGCGCTTTCTTGACCAGCTCCGCCCGCGCCTTGCGGGCGCAGGCAAGTCCGACCCGGGCATACTTATCTGAGGATCCCCGCCGCAACGGGCGCGCATATACTTTATACATACAAAGCCCCCGCCGGATCTCCCGGCAGGGGCTTTTGGCTGCGTTTATAAATATCTCAGTCCGACTGCAGCGCGTCGTAGCCCTCCTCGCCCGTACGCACGCGCACCACGTTCTCCACGTCCGTGACGAATATCTTGCCGTCGCCGATGTGGCCGGTGTACAGCGCCTGCTTGGCCGTTTCGATCACCTGACGCACCGGCACCTTGCTCACCACTATGTCCACCTGTACCTTGGGCAGCAGCGTCACGTCCACAGGCGTGCCGCGGTAGTACTCCGGCTTGCCTTTCTGCGCGCCGTAGCCCATCACGTTGGTCACGGTCATACCGGTTATGCCTATGCCGTTCATTGCGTTTTTCAGGGTCTCCAGAGCCGCCGGGCGGCAGACGATGCGCACGCTGGTATATACCGGGGCGTCCGGCGCCTTTTCCTTTTCCGCCCGCGCCGGCGCTTCGTATATCTCCCCGGGCACGGGCGCCGCGGCGGGCTCGCCGTCTATTGCCACGCCGTCGTGCATGATGGTGAACCCGGCGTAGGCGGTCTGCAGCCCGTGTTCGGAACGGTCAAGGCCCATGACCTCTTCCTCCGCCCCGGCGCGCAGGCCTATGGTCTTGCGTATCAGCGCGAACACCGCGCTTATCACCAGCGCCGTCCACGCGATCGTGGCGCACACGCCCAGAAGCTGTACGCCCAGGAACCTGAATCCGCCGCCGTAGAACACGCCCTTCATGGTGGAGCCGCCCGTAGCGAAAAAGCCGGTGAGCACCGTGCCCAGGGCGCCGCACACGCCGTGCACGGATATCGCGCCCACGGGGTCGTCGATCTTGACTGCCTTGTCAAAGAATTCCACCGACAGCATCACTGCCGCGCCGCAGCACACGCCTATCACGGCGGCACCGAAGGGGTCTACCGCGTCGCAGCCCGCCGTGATGCCCACCAGCCCCGCCAGGGCGGCGTTGAAGGTCATTGAGACGTCCGGCTTTCCGTAGCGCAGCCAGGTGATGGCCATAGTGGTCAGCGTAGCCAGGGCAGCGGCCAGGTTGGTGTTGAAGAACACCGCGCCCGCGCTCACTATCAGCGCGTCCGTATCCATGCCCACGGTGGACGCGCCGTTAAAGCCGAACCAGCAGAACCACAATATGAACACGCCCAGCGCCGCTATGGACAGGTTGTGGCCCGGTATGGCCCTGGGCTTGCCGTCGGCGCCGTACTTGCCCAGGCGCGGCCCCAGCATTTTCGCGCCGATCAGGGCGCACACGCCGCCTACCATATGCACCGCGGTGGAACCCGCGAAGTCGTGGAAGCCCATATCCGCCAGCCAGCCCCCGCCCCAGATCCAGTGCCCCGACACGGGGTATATCAGCAGCGATATCGCGGCGGAATACACGCAGTACGCGGAAAACTTGGTGCGCTCCGCCATGGCTCCGGAAACGATGGTGGCCGAAGTCGCACAGAAAACCGTCTGGAAGATGGCGTACGCCCACTTTGGCACGCCCTCGGGCAGCACGCCTGCGTAATCCTTCAGTATGAACGGGTCTATCCAGCCGAAGGCGGCGGTGCCCGCGCCGAACATTATGCCAAACCCGAACAGCCAGTACAGCGGCGTACCTATGCAGAAATCCATCAGGTTCTTCATAAGTATGTTGCCCGTATTCTTGGCGCGGGTGAACCCCGCCTCGCACATGGCGAAACCTGCCTGCATGAAAAAGACCAGCGCCGCACCCAGCAGCACCCAGATAGTGTTAACGGCGGAAAACGTCATGTCAGATACCTCTCTTTCCCGGTACGGCGCTTCGCGCGCCGCCGCCCGTACGATGTAAAAAACAAAGGCGCCCGGGTGCCCGCGAGAACCGTGTCTCGCCTGCGCACCCTTGCGCCTTGTTGGAATTGCGGCTATTGTAAGCCCGCCGCAGCCGCTTGTCAAGAAAACAAATTGTAAACTGCCGCGTCCGTTTAAGTATCATGGCCTGCGGTCCGGGCCCGCCATAACGCCCCAAAACAGCGCCCGACCCGGCAAATACTTGCCGGGTCGGGTATTTATATGCCGCTTTATTTATCTTTCATCGCCGCCGCGACTATCCTGTTCACCAGTTTTCCGTTCACGGGCAGGAACACGCCCGCCACGGGTCCCACCAGCAGCGCGCAGATGACCGTGCCCGCGCCGAATGTACCTCCCATAGCCCAGCCCGCGGCCACGAAACACGCGTCCACTATCACGCGCATCACCGCGAACCTGATCCCGGTCCTGTCGCTCAGCACCACCGCCACCAGGTCGTTGGGGCCCGTGCCCGCGTCTGACTTGATGACCGCCGTCATGCCGCAGGCGAGTATCACGCAGCCGAGGGCGAGCACCGGCACCCTTATCCAGAGGCTCGCCTGATCGAGCGCCAGGGGCGAAAGCAGCGCGGTAAACACGTCTATTATCGGGCCGCCGCACACCATGCACACCAGGGTGCCCGCCTTGACATAGCTTTTGTCCGCTGCCAGCAGCGCGGCGATTATGAGCAGGCTCACGGCGACGTGCACGCGCCCGTGTGTCAGAAAGGCGAGCCCGGTCAGCCGCTCCAGTGTGCGGTACAGGCCCTGTATCAGCACGTTGAAGGGGTCCGAGCCCAGGTCCGTCAGCAGGAACAGAGTGACGCCGAAGTGGGCCACCGCCAGCCCCGCCGCGAGGATCGCGAGGCGCACGAGCCATTCTTTCAGGGATCGTTTCATGGCCGTTTCACCTGTACCTTATCCCGTGCCGGAGCGCACCCAGACGTTTACGCTTCCCTTGCCGCCCGCGCCATCGCCTGAAGGTTCTCCAGGGGGATGTTGGGGGCCAGGTCGCAGCCGGGTGCGAGTATGAAGCCGCCGAAGGGCTTCATCTGCCTGCACAGTCCGGCGCTTATTTCGTACACTTCTTCGGCGCTCTTCGCCGCCAGTATCTGGGCGGGATTCAGGTTCCCGAACAGCGCGCAGCGCCCGGCGGAATCCTGCTGCGCCTTTACCATGTCTATGGAGTCCACCGAGAGCACGCCCATGCGCGCCCGAGCGACCGGCTCCACCAGCTTTTCCGTCCTGCCGCAGATGTGTATAAGGCAGCTGGGGCACCTTTCGGACACGCGCTGCTTTACCTTTATGTCCGCCGGCAGCACGTATTTTTCAAAATCGGAAGGCCGTATAAGGTCACCCGAAGCCACGGGCTCGGGGATGGTCACCAGGTCCAGCCCGTTATCGATCAGGTCCTCCAGATACGCTACGGATATCTCCGCGGCGAAGTCCACTGCTTTGTGTATGTCCTCTTCCTCGCCGTCCATCATTTCCATCAGGAAGTTCTCTACGCCCAGCATCTGCGCCGCCAGCGTGAAAGGCCCGAAAAAGCCGCCGCCTATCATGGTATCGCCGCCCACCAGCTCGCGCATCTGTTTCAGCTGCACCAGCGTGCGCTTGTAGTAATGGTCGTTTCTCATGTCGGCGATCACCTTGTTAACGTCATATCTGTCTATGTCGGCCAATTCCTTCAGCGGATGCCAGAGTATCTCGGCGGCGATGCCGTTCATGTCCACCTTGCCGCCCATCACCGCCATCATGGGCCACGCCGCCGCGCAGCCGGAAGTCAGTATGTCGGTGCCTATCTCCTTATAGGCGTCTACCAGCATTTGGGCGCCGGCGTCCGGCAGGTCCAGCATGCCTGCCGCGGTGAGCCCGTTGCGGGCGCAGATCCACATCTGGCCGTTCAGCACAGCGAACGGCGTCCTGTCGGTAGGCTCGAAAGCGAGCGTTCTGAGTATCCTCTCCTTATTCGTCATGCCATGCAGCTCCCATTAGTGTGTATTTTTCCGAGTGTGTCCCGGGCAGATGCCGCCCTGCCTGTATTATACATTATTTTGCCGGATATGTCACGCACCGCCGCATATGTTTTCGTAAAAACCCGGACCGCGGCGGCAGGCAAAGTTCCTCCGCCCAAACAGCGCCCAAACGATTGCGGATTTGGCGATAATGTGGTATATTGAGCTGTATAAACACGCGGCGCGCGGAGGTAAGGCTTCAGATGTTCCCCGATATAGCGTCCGGCGCGGACTGGAAAAGCGCCGAACCGGTAAACAAGGGCTGGTCAAGCGACAGAAAATACCGGATACAGACATATTCCGGCGCCGAAAGGCTGCTCAGGGTATCGGATATCGAACAGTATGCGGACAAGAAAAAGGAATTCGGCATCATACAAAAATACGCTCGCCTGGGTTTCGAGATGTCCGCGCCCCTGGAGTTCGGCACCTGCGGCGGCGGGAAAAACGTGTACATGCTGCTTTCGTGGGTCAAGGGGCAGGATATGGAGACGGCGCTGCCGGGGCTGCCCGAAAAAGAGCAGTACCTGCTGGGGCGGCAGGCGGGCGGCATACTCAGAAAGATCCACTCCGTGCCGCTGGACCCGGAAGATGTCCCCAGGCAGACCAAGAAAGAAAAAAAGCTGCTGCAGCTCTCCCGGTATGAGGATTCTGACCTCAGGATACCGGGAGACGAAACGGCGCTTAAGTTCGTTAAGGCGAACATAGACCTCATCTGGCATCAGCCCCCCGTCTACATGCACGGGGACTATCATCCCGGCAACCTGATATACACCGAGAGCGGTGGCGTGGGCGTGATCGATTTCAACCGCTGGGAAGTCGGGGACCCGTACGAGGAGTTCTACAAGCTGGAGAGCTTCGGCGCAGACGTGAGCGTGCCCTACTGCATAGGCCAGATAGACGCCTATTTTTCCGACCGCGTACCTCAGGATTTCTGGACCGCCAACGCGGTGTACGCGGCGCAGGCGTCCCTGTTCTCCATAAAATGGGCCGAGAGATTCGGCCGGGCGGAGATAGACGGCATGGTCGCCCGGGCGAACAGGGCCTTTGACGATTTTGACGGCTTTAAGCTGAGCGTGCCCAGGTGGTACACTGACAAGTACCGTAAGGCTTACGCTGAACAGGGCCGGGCAGACACGGGAAAGGCGGGCTCAGTATGAAAACGTATTACTCCGACAATGACCTGACCGTGCGCGGCATGCTGCCTGAAGACGCGAAAATACTGTTTGACACGTACCTGTCCTACGGCTGGCATCCGGACCTGCAAACGTACGAAAACTATTACAGGCAGCAGCAGGCAGGCGCGCGCCTGGTGTTCATACCCGTATACAGGGGCCGGGTGTCCGGCCAGTGCACGCTGCTTTTGAGTCCGGAGCAGGGCCCGTTCGCGGGCAGCGGATACCCGGAGATAAACGACCTTACGGTATTCTTTGACGTGCATAACAGGGGCATAGGCAGCCGCCTGCTGGACGCGGCCGAAAAAGAGGCCGTAAAGCTGTCTGACACAGTATGCCTGGCGGTGGGCCTGCATTCCGGCTACGGGCCCGCCCAGAGGATATACGCGAAGCGGGGATACATCCCCGACGGCAGCGGCGTGTGGTACAAGGGCAGGCAGCTGGAGCAGTACGCCCCCTGCGTGAACGGCGACGAGCTGCTTCTGTACCTGTCAAAAACGCTGAAGACCGGGGGCTGACACGCCGGGTCATTCGCAACCCCCGCATCGTTCCGTTAATTCACGTTATATTATTCCGACAGGCTGGATATCGTTCCGATAATGCAGTATCCTTATAAAAAAAAAGAAACAGGACGTGATCGGACCATGGAGCTCTGGGACGCGTATACCGAAAAGGGAGAACTCATAAAAGGCATGACGCTGGTACGGGACGAACCGAGGCCCGCGGGCGTGTTCCACATCGTGTGCGAGATCATCGTCCGGCGTAAAAACGGCGAATACCTGCTCATGCAGCGGGACCCCCGCAAGACCTTCGGGGGCATGTGGGAAGCCAGCGCGGGAGGCTCCGTCCTGCGGGGCGAGGATGCCCTGGCCGGCGCGAAGCGGGAACTGTTCGAGGAAACGGGCATAAGGGCAGAAGACCTGACGGACCTGGGCCGCGTGGTCGCGCCCGAGACCGGCTCAATATACGCCGAATTCCTGTGCGAGACCGACTGGCCCAAAGACGGCATCGTCCTGCAGGAAGGCGAGACCGCGGCGTACAGGTGGGTCACGGGGGACGAGCTCAAGAACATGAGCAAAAGCGAGCTGGTGACAAGCCGCATACAAAACTTTATAGACGAATTCAGGCCCGCGGGCGGCAGGTGACACAGGGAGGAAAGCATGGCGGAACAGTTTCTTACGCTTATGGCGGACCTGGACGATCCCTCCCAGGAGCTTCTGTCCTGCTGGTACGAAGCGCTCAGAAAAGCGGGCTTTACCGGCACGCAGACCCCGGGGCTGCCGTTCCACATAAGCATGGAGGTCTTCCCCACGGACAGGGAGGAGCAGGCTTTGGAGCTCACGCGGAAGGCCGCCGGCATGTTCGCCCCCGTGCCGGTGCACATAAGCCACATAGGCATGTTCGCGGGCGGGAAGGTGCTGTTCTGCGCCCCGGAAAGGGACGACCTGCTCAACGCGCTGCACGCGGCCTGCGAGAGCGGCCTTCCCCAGCCCCATCCATGGACGCCCCACGTCACCATGCTTATCGACGCGCCGGAGACCGTGCGCGCGGCGCTGCCGGTGCTTATAAACAGCTTTACGCCTTTTACCGCGAAGATCGTCCGTCTGCACCTGTGCGCCTTCTGGCCCACGCGGGAGATCGCGGATATCGAGCTTACGGGAGACAGATAAGGAGGCCGAATGACTGACTATCGCCTTATAACCGAACAGATGCTGGCGCTGGCGGAGGAGTCCAATGACCCCATACCCGTAATGGCCAACGTGTCAGCGCTGCTGTATCACGCCATGGAGAACGTGAACTGGGCAGGCTTTTACCTGGTCAAGGGCGGCGCGCTGATACTGGGGCCCTTCCAGGGCAGGCCGGCGTGCGTTAAGATCGCCCGGGGCAGGGGCGTATGCGGCACCGCCTGGGTCACGGACGCCGCGCAGCTGGTGCCGGACGTGCACGCGTTCCCGGGCCACATCGCCTGCGACAGCGCGTCCCGTTCCGAGATAGTGGTGCCCATACACGTGGGCGGCGAAGTGATAGGCGTACTGGACATAGACAGTCCCGTGCCCGCCCGTTTTGATGAGTCTGACACGCTGGGGCTGACCAAACTCGTGCAGGCGATGGAACGCGTATTCGGATAAGCACAACTACCGCATGATCGGAGGAAATATTATGAATATAGGTGTGATAGGGCTGGGCCACATGGGCAGGGCCTTCATAGAGGGTCTGGTGAACAGCGGCGTAAGGCAGGCGGACATAACGGTAAACGCCCGCACCATACAGAGCGTACAGGCAGTGAAGGACGAGTTCCCCGCCCTGCAGGTGGCGTTCAGCAAGCGGGACCTGGTGTCCCGGGCGGACATGATAGTCATAGCCGTAAAGCCCCAGAACGCGGCGGAAGTACTGGGCGAAATCGGGCGGTACGGCCTGAAAGGCAAGCTCATAGTCAGCTTCATGGCGGGCATCAGCCTGAGCGACATCCGCAGTATGCTGGGGGACGAAAGCGGCAGCCTGAGCGTGGTGCGCATGATGCCGAACCTCGCCATAGCCAAATTGAACGGCGTGATAGGCGTGTGCTACGAGGGCGATATCCCCGCCATGGACAAGGCGGGCGCGCTCTTCCGGCGGCTGGGGTACATGATCCGCGTGTCTGAGGAAAGGCTGGACGTGATCACCGTATGCGCGGGCAGCGGGCCCGCCTTCGCGGCGTATCTGATGCAGCAGTACCGGGAGGCCTGCCTGCGCCTGCTGGGCGACGCCGCCCAGAGCGAGGAGCTCATGCGGCGCATGTTCGAAAACGCCCTGGACATGACCGCGGACGGCGGCATGACGCTGGAAGCGCTCATAGACAAGATCAGCACCAAAGGCGGCGTGACCGAAGCGGGCGTGACAGCCCTTAAATGCTCCGGCATCGGTTCTTCCATGGATTACTGCTTTTCTTCCGCGCTCAGGCGCATAACGGAACTTAAGCCCGCAAAATAAACACACGGAGAGGCATATGGATTACATAAAAGTCACTAAGGAGAACATAGGCGCGGAGCACATCTGCTGCGCCATATCAAACGACAGGGACGTGCAGGTCGCCTCAAAAAAGGCCTGGCTGGCGGAGCGCTTTGACGAGGGCCTGGTATTCCTTAAAAGCGTCGAGCGGGGCAAGTGCTTTATAGAGTACATACCCGCCGAATACGCCTGGGTGCCCATAGACGCGGACGGCTGGATGTACATAGACTGCCTGTGGGTGTCGGGCTCGTTCAAGGGCCACGGCTACTCTAATGATCTGCTCTCCGCCTGCGTGAGCGACAGCAGGGCGCAGGGGAAAAAAGGGCTGTGCGTGCTCGCCGCCGCCAAAAAGCTGCCCTTCCTGGCCGACCCCAAATACCTGAAACACAAAGGTTTCTCCGTCTGTGACGAAGCAGACAACGGCATACAGCTGTGGTGCCTGCCCTTTTCGGAGGGCGCGGAGAAGCCCGCTTTCAAGGCCTGCGCGAAACATCCCCATACGGATGAAAAGGGCTACGTGCTGTACTACACCAGCCAGTGCCCCTTCAACGCCAAATACGTGCCCATAGTGGAACAGGCCGCGAAAGAGCACGGCATACCCTTCAAGGCCGTACATATACAGACCCGTGAACAGGCGCAGAGCGCGCCCACGCCCGTGACCACCTATTCCCTGTTCAAAGACGGCGAATACCTGACCAACGAGCAGATGAACGACACCAAATTCCTGAAACTGGCGGGAAAGTGAGGCCGATATGGACAGAAAACTGTTTGCGCAGGCCCTGACCAAGTTCCTGGCGGGGCTGCTGCTGGTGGGCGCGCTGCTGTTCGTGCCGGCGGGCACATTTAAATTCTGGCAGGCGTGGCTGCTTATCGGGATACTGTTCCTGCCCATGTTCGCCGCGGGGCTGGTGATGCTCAAAAAAAGCCCCGCCCTGCTCAGGAAGCGCCTGAGCGCCAGGGAGGAACAGGGCGAGCAGAAGGCGGTGGTGCTGGCAAGCGGCGTCATGTTCCTGGCGGCGTTCGTGCTGGCGGGGCTGAACTTCCGCTTCGGCTGGATCGTCCTGCCCGCGTGGATCCCCTGGGCGGCGGCAGCGGTGTTCCTGACAGGATACGCGCTGTACGCTGAGGTTCTCCGGGAAAACGAGTACCTGTCCCGCACCGTGGAGGTGCAGGAAGGCCAGAAGGTGGTGGACACGGGGCTGTACGGCGTCGTGCGCCACCCCATGTACCTGAGCACGCTTATCCTCTTCCTGGCGATGCCGCTGGTGCTGGGCAGCGTGATATCGTTCGTCGTCATGCTGGCGTATATCCCCATAATCGTAAAGCGCATAAAAAACGAGGAGCAGGTGCTGGAAAAAGGGCTGGCGGGCTACACGGAATACGAAAACAGGGTCCGCTGCAGGCTGATACCCTTCGTGTGGTAGAAAGGAAGAATAATGGCGTCCTCAAAGGAATACCTGGATTTCATACTGGAACAGCTCTCGGGGCTGGAAGACATAAGCTGGCGGGGGATGATGGGCGAGTTCATCATCTATTACAGGGGCAGGATCGCGGGCGGCATATACGACGACCGCCTGCTGGTAAAGCCCGTAAACGTCGCCCGGGAACTGATGCCCGGCGCGGAGGAAGAACTGCCCTACGAGGGCGCGAAGCCCATGCTGCTGGTGGACAACGTGGACAGCCGGGAATTCCTGACCGGGCTGTTCACGAAAATGTACCCGGAACTGCCCGAGAGCAGGCCGAAGAAGCCGAAAAAAGGCTGACGGCGCCGCGCTTTTCCTGGTTTACCCCTTTGGGGGTATCCACAAACAGGATATCAACAAACGGGATAACCACAAACGGGTATACATATAAAGGACTAAACAATAAAAAACGAAATAATAAAGTACTAAACGACAAAAGGCCGCCCCCGCCGGCGTCTTTTCTGAAGATGTATGCCTGCGGGCGCGGAAGGTGAAACATGCTCACACTCTACACTCCCGAACTCAAAGACCTGTGGTTCAAACAGCAGATGCTCGCGGACGAAGCCACCATGGCTTACAACCGCGCCTGGGGCGGCACCATAGCCTTCCCCGAGGAAAAATGGCCCGCCTGGCACGAAAAATGGGTCGCGCGCGCCGATGGCAAACACTTTTACCGCTACCTTAAGGACGAAAACGGCGCTTTAGTGGGCGAGATCGCCTGCCACTTTGACGAAGACGTCCCCGGCTTCATGGCGGACGTGATCATCTACGCCCCCTTCCGGGGCAGGGGCTACGGCAGGACCGCGCTTGAAATGCTGTGCGCCGCGGCAAGGGAAAACGGCGTGACCACGCTGTACGACGAGATCGCTGCTGACAACCCTTCCGTAAAACTCTTCCTTAAATGCGGCTTCACCGAAGCGCGCCGCACCCAAACGGGCATACTGCTCAAAAAAGACCTGGAGACGCCGTCCGAAATGGAATTCGAGATCAAAAAGATGGAGACCGACGAGGAGATAAAGGGCAAGGCGTATGTGAACTGGCAGTCCTGGCGGGAGGCGTACAGGGGGCTGATCTACCAAAGCTACCTGGACAGGCTCAGCTTGGAGCAGTGCGAAAACACCGCCCGCAGGTGGCCCGACAAGACCTTCGTGGCCAAGGACGGCGACAGGGTGATCGGCTTTTCCGCTTACGGCGATTACCGGGGCGATGACCTGGAAGGCGCGGGAGAAGTGATCGCCATATACGTGCTCAGGGAATACTACGGCACCGGCGCGGGACGGCTGCTGATGGACAGGGCGCTTGCCGCGCTGGACCAAAAGAAGGTGGCGCTGTGGGTGTTAAAGGGCAACGGGCGCGCCATACGCTTTTACGAAAAGTGCGGCTTCCGTTTTGACGGAAAAGAGAAGACGCAGCTTATCGGCACCCCCGTGACTGAACTAAGGATGGTGCTGGAGAGATAATGCGGTCACGGGGAGGGTCTTAATGATAACTAAGCATGTGGTCGTGCTGCCCTATGACGAAAGCTGGGCGCAGGCCTTCAGGGACATAGAAACGGAAGTGAAATCCGCGCTGGGCCCTCTGGCAAATCGCATAGAGCACGTGGGCAGCACCTCCGTGCCGGGCCTGTGGGCAAAGCCCATAATCGACATGGACATCGTGATAAGGGACCGGTCCCTGCTGGACGGCGTGATCCGGGCGCTGGGGGCCATCGGCTACCGGCACGAGGGCGACCTGGGCATCCCCGGGCGGGAAGCCTTCGCGTACGAGGGCAGGGAGCACCTTATGAAGCACCACCTGTACGTGTGCGCGGAAGACTCCGAAGAACTGAAACGGCACCTCGCCTTCAGGGACTACCTGCGCGCCCATCCCGACGCGGTCAGCGAGTACAGCCGCATAAAGCGGGAAGCCGCGGCGCTGTACCCGTACGACATAGACAGCTACATAGCGCACAAATCCCCGTTCATAGAAAAGGTTTACGCGGAACTGGGGCTGTAGGCGTTCTATCCGCCAGCAGCCCGCCGCAGAAGTGAGGTATCACCATGTTTTTTCACAAAAAGACGCCGCAGGTCGCCGACACCGGCTACGACCTCGAGACCCAGTATCCCGCCATACGCGCCTCCATCTGCACCGGGGAAAAGGTGGCGGGCTTCAGGAACAAAAAGGACGGGCGTTTCACCGAAGTCATGCTCATAAAGACTCCCGAGGACGAGGAGCGCTTTAAAAAGCAGTACAACGTGAATTCCCTCCCGGTGGAGTATTAGGTGAGCTTATGGCAAAAGTTAAACTCACGGTCACCAAAAGCGAGTGCAGGGGCGGATACCACAAAGCGGGCGACACGTATGTGGTGGAAGACCTGTGCCCTCCCCTGTGCCACGAACTGTGGAACGCGGTCTATCCCTACGTTTTCGCGCTGCAAAACGGTGCCAGTTTGGACTGCGGGGATACCAAGGCGAAAAGCTTCGCCGCGCGCTGCCCGGACGGCGGGAAAGTTGAGATACGCGGGGAGCTGCTGCCGGAAGACGGCGAAGACCGGTAATACCCGAAGCGGAGGCATATATGGAACTCAGGAAGATAAACCTTGATGACGCGTTCGCCCAGTGGGAATACACCGCCGCCCTGCCCGCGGACGAGAACGGGCTCACCAATCCCTTCCACGGCGTGTCCTATGAAGAATACACTGAAAAGGTGCTGCCCAGGCTCATCTCCTACGAGCATCCGGTTGACATGCCGGACTGGTTCGTGCCGGAAACGTACTACTACCTGTGGGACCAGGGCAGGCTGGTGGGCGAGTTCCGCATACGCCACCGCCTGACCGAGGCGCTCAGAAACGGCGCGGGGCACATAGGCTACAGCATACGCAAAGACGCCCGGGGCAGGGGCTGCGGCACCGAGGGGCTGAGGCTCACCCTGGAGATAGCAAGACAGATCGTGCCGGAAGACGAGATATACCTGCGGGTGAACAGGGACAACGTCGCGTCCCAGAAAGTGATGCTCAAAAACGGGGCGCGGCAGGCGGGCGAAGACGAAACGCACCTGTTCATGCGCATACCCAAATGAGCATGCGGCAAAGCGGGGAAAGGCAGTATGGAATACGTTTTTGAGACCGGGCGCCTGAGGGCGCGCGCCTTCGTGCCCGGGGACGCCGAAAGGCTGTACGAGATCCACCTGGACGAAGAAGTTAAAAAGTGGTTCCCCAACGAGAGCTACCTGGACGCGCAGGAAGCCGGGGAAGCCGCCGTGTTTTTCGCCGACTGCGTGAAAGCCGGGCGCCTGCCCTGCGTGCTGGCGGTCGAGCTTAAGCAGACCGGGGAGCTCATAGGGGACGCCGGCATAAACGAAGCGGACGGGAAGCCGGAAGAGATCGAGGTCGGGTACGTCATCTGCCGTGAGCTCAGGGGACAGGGCTACGCCACCGAGCTTCTGGGCGGGCTCACCGAATACGCCGCGTCCGCATTCGGCGTAAAATCGCTTTTCGGCCGCGTGGTAAAGGGCAACGGGGCGTCCGTACGGGTGCTGGAAAAGAACGGGTACGGCTTTGTCGCCGAAGAATCCGGCGCGGAGGACGACCCTTACGGGCACGGCGTGCTCGTGTACATGAAAAACATGCGCCCGAACGGCGCCTGACCGCAGGAGACAGCAGTGGATATCATAAAAATAGACGGGTCATCCGCCGGCAGGGTCGTGCCGCTCATCGCCGCGTTCCGGGTGACGCTGCGGGGCTACAAGGGCATAGCGTCCGAACCCGACCTTGAGCAGGCCAAAGAAGAGATAGAGGAATTTCTGGACAAAGGTTATCCCGTGTACGCCGCCGTGCAGGGCGCTGACACCGCCGGGTATGTCGTGTGCAGGACGGACGGGCCCTGCGTGTGGGTGGAGCACATATTCGTGCGGGAGGAATATCGGCGCAGGGGAATAGCGTCGCTGCTGTTCAAACAGGCAGAAGACCTCGCCGCGCGGCTGGGAGACGACACCGTGTACAACTTCGTGCATCCCAACAACGAGGGCATGATCGCGTTTCTGCGCTCCAAGGGCTACACGGTGCTCAACATGCTGGAGATACGCAGGCCCTGGACGGGCGAGACCCCGACTGCCAAGGTGCGGGTGAACGACACCGAGTTCGACTACTGAGAGGCATTTATTAAGGCAGACCATGATATACAGCCGGACTGTAACGCTTAAAAACGGAAAAGAGGCGCTGATAAGGAATGGCGTCGCGGAGGACGGGGAAGCGGTCTTCGAGAACTTCAACCTCACCCACGCCCAGACGGATTTCCTGCTGTCCTATCCCGACGAGAACAGCTACGACCCTAAGCAGGAAGCCCGCTTCCTGGCGGAAAAAACGCTTAGTCCCAACGAGATAGAGCTGGTCGCCGTTATAGACGGCAGGGTCGCGGGCACCGCGGGCATAGAGGCGGTGGGCACGAAATACAAGGTCCGGCACCGGGCGGAAATGGGCATAAGCATACTCAGGGAATACTGGGGGCTGGGCCTGGGCAGGGCGCTTGTCAGGGCCTGCATAGACTGCGCGAGAGAGGCGGGCTACACCCAGCTGGAGTTAAACGCGGCGGCGGAAAACGTCAGGGCGCTTTCACTGTACCGCAGCCTGGGGTTCATCGAATACGGGCGCAATCCCCGCGGGTTCAACTCACGCCTGTCCGGATATCAGGAACTGGTATACATGCGCCTGGAACTTTAACGCTGCGCCCGACCAGGGCGCAAAAAGGAGAGACTATGGACCATCGCGGCACTCAGAGGCTCGAGACCGAAAGGCTCATACTGAGGCGGTTCGTTCCTGACGACGCCCCTGCCATGTTCAGAAACTGGGCTTCGGACGGCGAAGTCACCAGATTCCTCACCTGGCCCACCCACAAAAGCGTCGAAACGACCCAATGGGTGCTGGACAGCTGGATCCCCCATTATGAAGAAAACAACTATTACCACTGGGCCATCACGCTCAGGGAAAACGGGGACGAACCCATAGGCGACATCGCCGCCGTGAGGCTGGACGAGGATACGGCGTGCGCCGAGATAGGCTACTGCCTGGGCAGACAGTGGTGGCACCGCGGCATCATGCCGGAAGCCCTTAAAGCGGTAATGTACTTCCTGTTCGACACGGTTGGCGCGGACCGCGTCGAGGCTAAGCACGACGTGATGAATCAAAACTCGGGCAGGGTCATGCTGAAATGCGGCATGCGGTACGAGGGCACCCTGCGCGCCTCCCACAGGAACAACCGGGGAGTCTGCGACGTAAACTGTTACGCGCTGCTTAAAAGCGAGCGCCAGCCCGCCCCGCCCGAAGAAAACGGTAATAAGACCTTCTTCGACCGTTTCGTGTCCTGCACCGCCGCGGGCAGCGGCAGCCAGAACTGGTTCGGCTCCGCCGACCCCGGTCAAGTCGTCACCTGCCGCGTGTACTACAAACTCTCCCGCGACACGGACGAATGCGCGCTTTTGTATTCCAACCTTATAGACTCCACCTACGCGGACGGCAGCCACAGCCACGCGAACTTCATGCCCGGGCCCTGGACCGTACATTCGCTGAGGGCCGGCAGGGTGAGCGCGTGCGGCATGGAGGAAGCCGCCGCGCCGGAACGCTTCACGCAGGTCACGTTTGGCGGCCGGGCGGAAAAGCGGGTAGGCCCCGGGGAGCTCTTTTCCTGCGACCCCTTTCGTTTCCCGGCGCGTAAAGGCGAATACATGTGTGTGGAGATGGCCTTTTCCGGCGCGAAAGTGCCCTGCCACACGGAGAGCCTGCTGCCCGCGTTCCGCTTTACGGACGGAAGCTGGACGCACAGCACGGAGATTCCCTTCCCCTGCATGGTCGCGGCAAAGCGCAAAAACGAAACGCGCCTGGGCTTTATAGGCGACTCCATCACCCAGGGCATAGGCACCCCGGACAATTCCTACACCCACGTGGCGGCGCGTGTCCAGGAGGCGCTGGGCGAAGGCGTCGCCGTGTGGGACCTGGGCTTGGGCTACGGCAGGGGGCACGACGCGGCGCTGGACGGCAGCTGGCTGTACCGCGCGCGGCAGAACGACGTGATGTGCGTGTGTTTCGGCGTGAACGACCTGTTCCAGCTGGGGGACGCCGAGCTGCTCAAAAAGGACCTGGCCTATATCGTGCGGGCGCTCAAGCAGGCCGGGCTCAAAGTGCTTCTGCAGACCGTACCGCCCTTCGACTACGCACCGGAATTCCGTGAAAGATGGCTCTCTGTAAACGATCACATAAAAACCGAGCTGGCAAAAGAAGCGGACTCGGTGTTCGACTGTGTGCCCGTGCTGTCCAGGGGCAGTGACACGCCCTGGCTGTCCCGCTACGGCGCCCATCCCGACGCGGAGGGCAACGCCGCCTGGGCGGAAGCACTGCTGCCGACGCTTAAAAAGCTGCTGTAGGCCAAAACAAAACGCGGGCTGCCGGATAGACCGGCAGCCCGTTTGTTTTTGCCTTCGCGCAGAAGTTGGCCGCTAAATATCCCTGACCTTCCTGTTGAACACCATCGCCAGCGCGGTGACGGTAAAGCCCAGGGCGCAGAGGGCAAGCAGCGTGGCGCTGCCCAGGGTCTCCAGTATGGCGCCCGCCAGCACGGAGGCTATGGGTATCATCCCCTGGGCGCCTATGCTGGTTATGCTGGTCAGTTTGCTCAGCTTGTCCCTGTCCACCACCCGCATCATCACAGTGGAGGCGGGGATGTTGATGGACACGATAAGAAAGCCCGTCACCAGGCAGCCCAGAGAGAAGGAGATAAGAAAGCCGGTAAGGGACGCGCCCCTGTCCACCAGCCAAAAGTAGCTGGCCGCCAGCCCTATCATCACCGCCGACATCGCGCACAGCTTGACCGCCGTGGCGAAGCCGCACTTTTCCGCCTGCTTCCGGGCGGAGAGTATCGCCGCACCCGCCAGGGAGCTCACGCCTATGCACACGCTGAACACGGAGGACCAGAGCTCGGGCGTGAGCACGCCGTCAAACAGGTATGAAGGCGCGCCCGCCAGGTCCGTCTTTATGAAATACGGCAGGAAATTGCCCGTTACGGGGGCGAAGAAGAAGTTTATGAAGAGTATCGCGCCTATCATGGCGAGTATCGCCTTTTTGGTCTTCAGGTACCTTATGCCTTCCCCCATGTCCTTTACCGCGAGCTTCAGGGTCAGCCTTTCTTCGCTCGCGCGGTGCTCGTAGCTTATGAACATCTCCGACACGCCCGAAGCCACGTAGGCTATTCCCACCAGGAAAAACAGCGTGTATATGGGCAGCGCGGCGTAGAGTATGCCCGCCAGGATCACGCCCAGTATGCCCTCCAGGGAGCTTTTCATGGTGACGTAGGCGTTTGCCTGCTGCAGCTGTTCCCCGTCCAGTATGTGGGGAAACAGCGCCCCGGACGCGGGAGTGAACACGCCGCTCACCGCATGGCCCAGTATGCCCAGCGCGAACAGCACCGCTATGTGGGTGTCCGCGCTCCTGAACAGGAGCATCACGGCGGTGCCCAGCAGTATTATGCCGCCCTTTACGTAGTCGCACACGTACATGATCTTCGCTTTGTTGAAGCGGTCTCCCATAACGCCGCCCACGGGGGTGAGCACCAGCATGGCTGCGCCGCACAGCGCCAGGTACAGCCCCTGCAAAAACGCGTTGTTGCCGCTGATCTCCAGGATATAGAAACTCACCGCGAAACTGTAGAGTATCGAGCCCAGCTCCGATACCAGGGCTCCGAAGAACACCAGGCGGAAGTTGCGGTTGGCGAATACGTTAGTTTTCTTTTCCATTCTGTATAGTTTCCTCCCATTTTGCGGACAGCGCGTCGTTTTTAAGCAGCTTGAGCAGGTTCGTTACGCTGCCGTTCGCAGAGGCGCCGAAAGCGTCGAATATGACGTTCTGTTCCATGTTCTCGCCGAAGCGCAGGGTCTTGAGGCTGTAGTCCGGAGCGGAATCGAATTTTTCCGCCAGAGCAGCCGCCTCCCTGAAGGCCGCGTCCGCTTCTGTCCCGAGTCCGGCTTCCGCCTGCACGGCGCCCAGCAGCGCCAGCATTTCCACGCGGATCTTTTCCAGCGCGGAAGGTTTATCCTCCGTCTTGACCCCGTCCAGGAACGCGAGCCCCCACTTTACCGCCGCCAGCGCCGACTCCCAGTCCTTTCGCGCGCGGTACACGAACACGTAGCCGGCTATGGTGTCGAAAAGGTCCGACATCACGTGGAGCAGCGCTCTGGACAGATACGGCCCGGCTTCTTTCGTGCGGCCCAGGTACATCGCCAGGCAGAGGCCGATCTGGCTGCTGAAGACCCCGTCCGCGTTGTTGTTTGTAAGCAGCTCCAGGCTTTTTTCGTACTCGCCCATCATGAACAGCGCACTGGCCGTCGCTCCGCAGATCTTCCTTTCCGTTATGCTTTTGTCGTCGCTCTGCCCGGTCAGCAGCCGCGCCTGTTCCAGCAGTTCCCGCGCCCGACCAAGCAGTGCACGGTCTTTCGTGCCCGCCCCGAACACCAGGTACACCTCGGCGCAGCCGTACACGGCGCGGAGGGAGTGGGGATACTTGGCCAGTATCTTTTCCGCCTGCGGCAGCGCTTCCGGGTCCAGTATCTTGCAGTACTCCCCCAGGCGGTCCAGCGCGCTCTCCAGGCGGTTGTCGTTGAGCCGGCAGCCCAGCAGCGCGTCCACGGAGGTATCGAAAAAGTCCGCCATCTCCACTATAAGGTTCAGTTCCGGCTGGGACAGCCCGCTTTCCCACTTGTACACCGCGCCCACCGTCACGCCCAGCGCCTCGGCCAGGTTTTCCTGGGTCATGCGCTTTTCCTTGCGAAGAGAACGGATGTTCTCGCTCAGCTTAAGCTTCATCCTAAGCCCCTCCTTTGCCGTTTGCCCCTAAATTATAACAGCCCCGCGCCGGGAATGGAAGCCACCTGCAATACTGATCGGATAAAAATTTTTATACCACTGGTATGGCTTTTGGACCGGAAAAGCGAAAGCGGCAGTTACGCCTTTTCTTTTCGGCGTTCATACTGTATAATACCCGCAAAAGTTCAGGTGCCTACGGGGGATAAAATGGTTTTCAGGCAGGCAGGGCAGACGGACGCGGGCGCCGTCGCCACGCTGTACAGGGCGGTGATCGGATCGTCTTTCTGCGTGTGGGATGAAGAGTATCCGGGAGAGGAAGAGATAAAAGGCGACCTCGCCGCAGGGTGCCTTTACGTGCTTGAGGACGCGGGGGAAGTCGTGGGCGCGATATCCATAGTGCCCGAAAACGAGACAGACGGTTTTGACTGCTGGCAGGTCAGGCAGGATGCCCGGGAGTTCGCCCGGGTGGTGATCCGCCCGGACCGCCAGGGGCAGGGCCTGTCCAGATATCTTGTGGACGGCATAGTGCTTGAGCTGCGCGCCCGGGGCGCCAAAGCGATACACATTTCCGTAGCCAGGCCGAACCTCCCCGCGCGCAGGCTCTACGCGAAAATGGGCTTTGAGATACGCGGGGAAGCGGAGATATTCGGCGACAGCTACTTCCTGTGCGAAAGGATATTGGGGCAGGAGGAAGAAAAATGAATATAGAAAACAACATACTCAGGCACTACCTGAAAAACGTGTACTTCATAACCGGTACGGCGTACGCGGGCAAGTCCACCATGGTAAAAATGCTCTCCGAACGCTACGGGCTCGTCTGCTGCGGCGAAAACTACCACTCCAGGGTGTCGGACACCGTCGCCTCCCCCGAGGCGCAGCCCGGCATAAGCTGGCTGAATGAGCTTACGGATTTCAGGCAGTTCGTGCTGCGGACACCCGAAGAATACGAAAGGTGGGTATATTCCGTCGCCCGGGAAGCCGCCGGGTTCGAGGTTGCGGAGCTCATCTCCCTGTCAAAAGACGCGAAGGTCATCGCCGACACCAACATCCCTCTGGACATACTGCGCGAGATATCGGACTACAGCCGCGTGGCGGTGATGCTCTCCCCCCAGTCCCTGAGCGTGGACAGGTTCTTCGACCGGGAGGACCCGGAAAAGCGCTTCCTGCTGGACGTGATAAACCGCTGCCCCGACCCGGAAGCGGCCATGGAAAACTACAAAAACGGGCTCAGGCTCATAAACAGCCAGAAGCACTACGACGAGTTCTTAAGCAGCGGGTTCTTTACCGTCGTCAGGCCGGACGACGGCAGGGACACGCGGGAAGAGACCTGCCTTAAGCTCGCCCGGCACTTCGGATTCACCGCCCGGTGACCCGTACGGAGGACAAATGGACGCTTTTTTTGACGAAAGGGACGAAAAACTGCTGGATGAAGACAGGTATACCTTTTTCGTGATGAAGCGGGTGATGAACGGCGAGTGCGCCCTGCGCCTTTCCGACCACGAAAAGCTGGTGCTGTGCTATACCGGCAGGCCGTACCCTGTGTGGGTCTGGACATGTGGCGGCGCCGGAATCGATACCCTTGAAACCGCCTACCGTCTGCTTAAGGAAAACTCCCTTATCCGTCCGGGACAGCGGTACAACGTGAAATACGCTCTGGCGGAATACCTTATTTCCCGCGCGGCGCAGGACGGCCATAAACTGTTCACAGCCACCAATATGTTCGCCTACGACTGTCCCGACCCCGTCGAGCCCCGTGTAAAAGCGGACGGCGGCCTGCACAAATGTACCGAAAATGACCTGGAGGAACTGGCTTCGTTCATAGAGATGATGGCGGACGAGCTGGACAGCGACAAAAAGACGCCGTCCGAGTACCGTGAGGACGCCGCGAAGTTTATCGCCGCCGGGAACACGTACTTCTGGAAAGACGCGGGCGGCAGAAGCGTGGCCAGCTGCAAGTTCAACGTAAACGGAAGCCTGGCGTCCCTTTCATTGGTGTACACCCTGAAAGACTGCCGCAGGAAGCATTACGCCCAGAACCTGGTTTATCAAGTCACGCTGAAAGCGAAGGAAGCGGGCTGCCTGCCCATGCTGTACACGGACGCGGACTACGCCGCCTCCAATGCCTGCTACATAAAGATAGGCTACGTCATGAGGGGCAGGCTGTGCACCGTACAGGCCGCGCAGTGAGCGCATAAGCGCCCGGCTGCCAAAACGAAAGAGCCGGCACATTTGTGCCGGCTCCTGGTTTGCCTTGACGCCGCGCCGGCGGCGCCTTCGGCGGGTCAGTTGAACTTGGCGAGGATCAGGTCTATGTCGTTTATCGCGATATTGTACTCGCTCACCCTGGTGCCGTCCTCATTGTACATGAAATGCGTGCTGGTTATCATCACCTTAAAGTCTATCTTGCCGTTCGAGTCGGGCCAGATCGGGCTGCCGAAATTGAAGATCTGCTCGTCCATCGTATCTTCCATGATAAAGTAGAATTCCTTGCCGTTCACGGTGACCGTGATGTTCTTGGGCCGCTGGTTGCGTTCCCAGGAAGTGGTGCCGTTGTACTGCATGCCGCCCCTTATGGCGAAGCCGTACGCCGCAAGAGTGCTGTCAGTCACGCGCCATACGCAGCCCACGTAGTCGTTGAGCCCGTAGCGCCCGGAGCCTTCTACCCAGTCGGTATTCTTCTTGTTGTCAAAGGCGTACTCGGGCTTGTAGTTGTTCCACTTGTTGGTCAGGTGGCTGCTCTCGTAGACCCGTTCCTTGACCAGTTTCGACGTCTGGGTCGCCCTTACGGTGGTGTAGGAATACTTGGCGAGGATAAGGTCTATGTCGTTGATGGCGATGTTGTACTCGCTCACCCTGGTGCCGTCCTCGTTGTACATGAAGTAGGTGCTGGTTATCATTACCTTCAGGTCTATCCTGCCGTTCGCGTCCGGCCTTATCAGGCTGTCAAAGTAGAACACCTGCTCGTCCATCTTGTCTTCCATGACGAAATAGTGTTCCTTGCCGTTCACGGTCACGGTGATGTTCTTGGGCCGCTGGTTGCGGTTCCAGGAAGTGGTGCCGTTGTACTGCATGCCGCCCCTTATGGCTATGCCGTACGCCGCCAGGCTGCTGTCGTTCACCTGCCATACGCAGCCCACGTAGTCGTTGAGCCCGTAGCGCTTGGAGCCCTCGACCCAGTCGGTGCTCTTTTTGTTGTCGAAAGCGTTCTCGGGCTTGTAGTCGTTCCACTTGTTGGTCAGGTGGCTGCTTTCGTATATCCTTTCCTTTACCAAGGTGTTGGTCTTGCTCGCCCTGACAGTGGTCAGGTTGGCGGGGTCGACGGTGCCGTAGCCATAGTCGTCCCAGGAACCGTTATCGTCGGAGGGAGGAGTCTCCCAATAGTCGTAACCGGAATTGCCTGAGGGAATGGTGCTCGCCACCGCGGTAAACGTGGGAACATAGCCCCTGACCTTGAACCCGTCCTCTTCATACTCCACGAAATAGTAATCGTTCTTCGTGTCGATGAGGGAGATGTAGGTGCCCGTGGCGAGCATGCGGGTGCGTATGGTGTACTGCGTGTCGAAAGAGGTGTAATCGCTGGGCCCGTAGTATACGTAAGTGTTGGTGAGCACTACCAGCGTGGAGCCGGGTTCGGGCTCATAGGAAAAGCCCAGCAGGTCCTGCTTTTCCAGGTTCAGGGTGTTTATGGGCGTGTATGCCATGTACACGCGGCTGTCCCTGCCCGTGTAGGAGATATGCGCCCACACGCAGTCCAGCCGGTCGCGCGCCAGCGCCCTGACCTGAACTGTCCAGTCCTTGGGCAGAGCGTACGCCTCGCTGGCGTATTCATAACCGGGGCCGGAATATACGGTGATGTCTATCACAGGTTCCCAGGCAAAGCATGCCTGCGAGAACAGCAGCGCTGCCAGCAGCAGCAAAACGACTGTCTTTTTCATGTAATTCTCCTCCCTCGCCTTTTGGTGTTTATTATACAGCCTGTTTTATTCAATTGCAAGATATCAGGCCCTTTGCATCAGCGGGCGTACACGCAGAGCAGGTCTATATCGTTTATCGCTATATCGTACCTGCCTACCGGCTCGCCGTCCTCATTGTACGTGCGGTAAACGTCGGTGACCGTCACTTTCAGGTCCAGCCTGCCGCCGGCGTCCGGCATGATCATATTGCCGTTAAAGTAAAGCGTCTGCTCGTCCATGGTGTCGGAGAGGGTGAAGTAATAGTTGTTTCCGTTTACGGTCACTGCGATGCTCCTGGGGCGCTGGTTCCTGTTCCAGGACTCGAAGCCCTTGTACTGCATGCCGCTCTTTATGGATATGCCGTAAGCGGCGATCCTGCTGTCGTAAACGCGCCATACGCAGCCCACGTAGTCGTTCAGCTGTTTTGCTTCGGAGCCTTCCACCCAGTCAGTGGACGACAGCCCGTCAAACGCGTACTCGGCTCTGTAGTCGTTCCACTGGTTGGTAAGGTGGCTGCTCTCGTACACGTAAGATCTGACGATGTCCCGGCTTTCGCGCGCCCTGAACACATTGGAAGCGGGATAGCCGTAGTACCCGGCCTGACCGTAATAGCCGGGATAATCGCCGTATTCGGAGTACCCGCTGCTGCCGGGGTCTCCGGAAGGCGCCGGCTCCCAGTAACCGCTGCCGTAGCTGCCGGGGCCCGGGGTTGCGGAGGGGTAGGAATTGCCGTTATCGTATATCCAGGCGTCCGAAGGGTCTATGACCTCCAGGGCGTCTGAGAGCACATAGCCCCTTACGTTGCAGCCGTCTTCCAGGTACTCCACCAGGAAATAGTCATACATCACGCCCAGCACGGACACGATATCCCCCGAATACAGCATGCCCGGGCGCCTCATGTACTCCAGTTCCTCCACGCCGCGCATATACGGCCCGTAGAACACGTAAGTGTTTTCTTTGACCGCCAGGTCCAGGTACGGCACATCCTCGAACTCATACTGGCTGATGCCGTAATCCGGCACCTGCAGCCGGGAGATGGGCGCGTAAGCCATGTATAAGCGCCCGTTCCTGCCCGCGAAGGTGAAGTGTGCCCAGATGCTGCCCTGGCGGTCGTACGCCAAAGCTTCCACCTGCACGTACGTGCCCCGCGCCATGGTGCCCAGCTCGCTGGAATAATTGGTGCCGGGGCCGGAATACAGGGTTATGGCGGTCACGGGCTCCCAGTCGGCAAGGCAGGCATGGGACAGCGCCAGCGCCGCAAGCAGCAGGAAAACGAGTGTTTTTTTCATCGTGCTCTCCCTATATGGTTTATTTTTGCATACGGTACGTACCGTACCGCGTCAGCTCCGCCCGTGCCAGGGCATGGGCTCCGAAACGGCGGGAGCATGGGGCGAAAGCAGCGCTTCTTTGAGCTTTATCGCGAAATACGCGTCCTCGAGCGCCTCGGAAAGCGGGTACGGCGGCTCTCCGCCCGCGATATACTTCCCCATATCCAGCAGTATTGACGCCACGGCAAACTCGTCCTGGGCGGTGTCGCAGTTCATTTCGCTCACCGCGCTCCTGCGCCTGTCTCTCAGCGCCTGGGTGTCCAGCGCCCTGTACCCGGCGGGGATATCCGCGTTAAGGTATATCTTCTGCGGCACGCCCGCGGCGTCTAAACATGAGATGTAATTGTCGCTTAATTCACCCCGGCTGCCCCGCACGGACAGGTGCCTGGAGCGGATGAAAGAGCGGTATTGGATCGAATCGAAATCGTAGATCGCGAATTTGCCCGAAGCGAAAGTGACCAGGGCGACGTCGCGGCTCACCTCGGTCTCCTCGCCGTCCCAGAAGGCTGAGGCGCGGGAGTCCGTCTTTACCGCGCGGCTTTTTTGGTTCATCGCCCTTACGGTAAACCCTTCGCCCGGTTTAAGCAGCAGCGACCTTCTTATAAGGCTCGCGGCGTGGTATTCGTGCACCAGGGAGATGTAGACTGAGGATGGTTCGCCTATCAGCCCTGCGCGTATGGCGCTTAAGCCGTTCATCAGAACGGGCTGGCGTTGGTACTGCTCGGAACAGACGATCTTAGCGCCCTGTTTTGCCAGTTCCCATATGCGGAAAAGCTGATCCGTCGTTTCGCCCACGGGCGTCTCGGTGACTACTGGCAGGCCCTTGTCTATCCACTCCTCCGCCGCCTGCGCCACGTGCGCCTTGTCCACGGCTATCACCGCGAGATCGGGGCGGAACAAAGCGCACTCCTTTTCGTCAGTGGTGGCGGGGATGCCCGTGTCGGCGGTCATTTTGTCCGCCTTTTCTTTGCTCCTGCACAAAAACAGCGCCCTGAACAGCTCGGGATGCGCCTTGGCTATCCGCCCGAAATACTCCGCCCGGTAGCCTGAACCAACTATAATGTATGAAAGCATCGGCAAGATCTCCCGGAAATGTTTCTGATCGAAGACTGAATGAAAAAGCGGCGCTTTACAGCGACATTTGTTTAAGCAGCGTTTTAAGGCTTTCGTCCGGGTCGCAAAGCGGAAGGTATTCCAAGCCCACATGCCCTTCGTATCCCGCGCCATAAAGCGCTTTGAGCACCGTGGGATAGTGAAGTTCGCTGTTTTCGTACGGCTCGTGCCGCCCGGGATTGCCTGCTATATGGACGTGCGCGACGCTTGAAATGTTCCCCGTGAGATTGCTTATTATGTTGCCTTCCGTGACCTGCTGGTGGTACACGTCGAACAGCAGCCTGACGCCCGGGCTGCCCGCCTCGTTTACTATCTCAAAGCCTTCCTGGGAGCTGTACAGGTAGTAGCCTTTATGGTTCACCAGCGTGTTTAAAGGTTCCACCGCCAGCGTGACGCCCGCGTCCTCCAGCACGGGCGCGCAGGCGCGCAGCCCCTCCACTATCGACTCGTGCTGCTTTTGCCGCGGCACGCCCTTTATCTCATTGCCTACCTGTGAGATCAGCACTGGGCACTCGAGCCTCCGCGCCACGGCTATGGACGCTTTCAGCCCTTCAATATATTCCCCGCGCCGGGACGGGTCGTTGAGCACGGAAAAGCGGGTGCAGAACGCCGCCGTTCTGAGCCCCGCCCGCCTGCGCGCCTCGTCCACGGCGTCTATGTCCTGGTCCCACCAGCTCCAGAACTCGAAGGCGCCGAAACCCGCGTTCTTTACGCGGGGGATCGCTTCATGCACGGGTATCCCGGCGTACACCGCGCTCACGCATACAGAATATTCCATACTGCCCTCCCCGCGCTTATCTGGCCGTTACCCAGCGGATGGCGTTTTTCACCAGCCTCTGAAAGTTGGGGTTTTCCCACACCGCCAGCGTGTGGCCGGGGGTGAGCGCCGCCACGCGCCCTTTGCCAAACATCCGGGTGTAGCCGCTCACGGTGGACCCGCCGTGCTCCGATTCCGTCTTTAAAAACGGTTTTATGTCGGGCGCGGTGATCTCTATTTGGTAATGCTCGTCCCGTTCAGCAAAGTCTTCCACGCCTTCGGAAAGTTCGTTGCGCTCGGTCACGCTCACATACGTCATTTCCCGCGGGGGATGGTTCACGAAGTACGCCCCCGCTACCTCGGTATACGCGGGCACGGGCGAGCGGGGGCCGCCCACGGTGAGGCCCGAGTGGATCACCACCAGCCCGCCGCCGCCGGCCACGTAATCCCTGAATTCCTCCGGGCTGAACTCCGTCACGCCCGGCTCGAACCAGGGGTGGGTGTTGGCGGCGTTCACCGAGTTGCCGGAGCAGTTGACGATCACGTCGTACCGCGAAACGAATTCCTTTGACAGGATGTCCTTCGCCGTCTTCACAAGGTCGAACTCCAGATCCTCCCTGTCCATCGTTTCAAGCCCCCGCTCTATCACGTCCGCGGGATGCCAGATGTCGTCGCATATCAGCAAGACTTTCATCGCATTGCCCCTCCTTTTGCGTATTTGGTGCCGTGAGGTTAGTGTACAACACTTATTCGGGTTTTTCAAGCGCGGCGAAAGCCTGAAACCTGTATTTTGTGCTTGACGTTTCGTGTTAATAATACTACAATCATAGTATCGGATGAACGGACCGGGAGAGATCATTTCGATATGAAGCCGAAGGGGCCAAAACTCTCAGGCAAAAGTACCGGTTCGGGACGAACCTCTGGAAAGCGGGCACGCACCGAAGAAGCAATCTGCGCAAGCGGAGAATCTTTCAGGTCATGGAACAGGGGCGCGGAAGGGTGTATTTCTTCTGCGCTCCTTATTTTTTCGGAAAGGATGATATCTCATGGAACTCAAGACTCCCCTGTATGACATCCATGTGGCTGAGGGCGGAAAGATAGTTCCCTTCGCGGGCTACCTGCTGCCGGTACAATACGGCACTGGCGTGGTGGCGGAGCACATGGCGGTAAGGACCAAAGCGGGGCTGTTCGACGTGTCCCACATGGGCGAGATAACGTTTAAGGGCAGGACCGCGCTCGCCACATTAAATCACCTGCTCACCAACGATTTCACGAACATGAAGCCCGGACGGGTGCGCTACAGCGTGATGTGCAACGAAAACGGCGGCTGCGTGGACGACGTGCTGGTGTATAAATTCGGGGACGAGGATTATCTGGTGGTGGTGAACGCCTCCAACCGGCACAAGGACTTCACCCACATGGCGGCAAACACGTTGGAAGGCACGGAAGTAGAAGACATTTCCGACTCCGTGGCCCAGGTGGCGCTGCAGGGGCCCGCGTCCCAGGCGATAATGGAAAAACTGCTGCCCGCGGGCGCGCTGCCCAAGGGATACTATACGGCGGTGAAAGACGTCGACCTTAACGGCATGAAAGTCATGATATCCCGCACGGGCTACACGGGCGAAGACGGCTTTGAGATCTACACCGCAAGCGAAAACGCCGAAAAGCTCTGGAAAACGCTCCGGGAAGCGGGCACGGAGTTCGGGCTCATCCCCTGCGGGCTGGGCGCGCGGGACACCCTGAGGCTGGAGGCCGCAATGCCCCTGTACGGCCACGAGATGGACGAGGACATCACGCCCCTGGAAGCGGGCCTGGATTTCGGCGTGAAACTGGGCAAAGCGGAATTCATCGGCCGGGACGCGCTCATCGCAAAAGGCGAGCCCAAACGGGCGCGCGTGGGCCTTAACGTGACCGGGCGCGGCATCATCCGCGAGCACCAGGACGTTTATATCGGGGACAGGCTGATAGGCCGCTCCACCTCCGGCACCCACTGCCCGTATCTGGGCAGGGCCGCGGCCATGGCGCTGATAGACACCGAATTCGCCGAAGTCGGTACGAAAGTGGAGGCGGACGTGCGGGGCCGCCGGGTGGAGGCCGAGGTCGCGCCGCTGCCGTTCTACAAAAGACAGGACAAATAATACATCAGGGAGGATACAGTCATGGCAAACATTCCCACCGAGCTCAGATACACAAAATCCCACGAGTGGCTAAAGACCGAAGGCGGCCTGAGCGTGATAGGCCTCACCCAATTCGCGGTGGACGCGCTGGGCGACATAGTGTTCATCGGCCTGCCCGAAGTCGGCGACGAGGTCAAAGCGGGCGCGTCCTTCGCGGACGTGGAGTCCGTAAAGGCGGTTTCCGACGTGTTCAGCCCCGTGAGCGGCAAGGTCGTCGAAGTCAACGAGGAGCTGCCTGACAGCCCCGAAAAGCTGAACGAGGACCCCTACGGCGCGTGGCTCATAAAGGTGGAAGCCGCGGGCGAGAGCGAGGAGCTGCTGGACGCCGCGGCGTATGAAAAAGTGTGCGCCGAGGAGGAAGCGTGATGGGCTCATATCTGCCGTCAACTCATTCAGAGCGGCGGGAAATGCTCAGGGAGATCGGCCTTGACAGCTTTGACGAGCTGTACAGGGACGTGCCCGAAAGCGTACGCCTTAAAAGCCTCAGCATCCCCGAAGGCGTGAGCGAGATGGAAGCCGCCTCTCAAATTAGCGCCCTGGCGGACAAAAACACCCGCTACCGGACCATATTCCGCGGCGCGGGCGCGTACGACCACTACATACCCGCCATAGTAAAAAGCGTCACCTCAAAAGAGGAATTCCTGACTGCCTACACCCCCTACCAGGCGGAGATCAGCCAGGGCGTGCTCCAGTCCATATTCGAGTACCAGACCCAGATCTGCGAGCTTACCGGCATGGACGTGAGCAACGCCTCCGTGTACGACGGCGCGGTGGCGGCGGCGGAAGCGGCGCTGATGTGCCAGGAGCGCAAAAAGACGGGCGTGATACTGCCCGACACGGCGGACCCGCAGGTGATCGAAGTCGTAAAGACCTACTGCGGCAGCCGCAGCGTGCCCGTGACCGTGCTCAAAACAAAGGATCACGCGCTGGACGCGGATACGCTGAAAGCGGCGCTCACTCCCGAGACCGCCTGCGTGTACGTGCAGAGCCCCAACTTTTACGGCGTGATAGAAGACACTACGGCGCTGGCGGAAGCCGCCCACTTATCTCAGGCCAGGTTCATAATGGCGGCCAACCCCATCTCACTGGGCCTGCTCAAAACTCCCGGTGAGTGCGGCGCCGACATCGCGGTGGGCGAAGGCCAGCCCCTGGGCATGCCCCTGAGTTTCGGCGGGCCGTACCTGGGCTACATGGCCTGCAAAAAAGAGCTCATGCGCAAGCTCCCGGGCAGGATAGTGGGCGAGACCTCCGACAAAAACGGCGCCCGCTGCTACGTGCTGACCCTGCAGGCGCGGGAACAGCACATCCGCCGGGAAAAGGCGTCCTCCAACATCTGCTCCAACGAGGCGCTGTGCGCCATGACCGCGTCGGTGTACCTGGCCGCCATGGGCCCCGAAGGGCTCAGGCGCGCCGCCCGGAATTCCGCCGACCACGCCCATTACCTGGCCGAAAGGCTGAACGGGCTCAAAGGCTTTGAGCTTAAAAGCGATAAGCCGTTCTTTAACGAGTTCCTCACCGCCTGCCCCGTCGATCCCGCGCTTTTGCAGGCACATCTGGACAAAGAGGGCATACTGGGCCCCCTGCCGGTGGAAGGCGGGCTGCTGTGGTGCTGCACCGAGAAAAACACCAAAGATAAGATCGACAGGCTTGTCGAGATCGTGAAGGAGGCGGCGGACGAATGAAACTGCTGTTTGAACTGAGCCGTACGGGCCGCGGGCAGGACCTGCTTCCCTTAAGCGACGTGCCCGCCTGCGAATTCGGCGGTGAGCTTTTAAGGCAGGCCCCTCCCCGGCTGCCTGAGATAAGCGAAGTGGACCTGGAAAGGCACTATACCGAACTGGCCAAACAGACCCACGGCGTGAACGACGGCTTTTATCCCCTGGGCTCCTGCACCATGAAGTACAACCCCCACATAAACGAGGACATGGCCGCGTTAAACGGCTTTACAGGCATCCATCCCCTGCAGGATGAAAACAGCGCCCAGGGCTGCCTGGAAGTGATGTTTAGAACCGAGCAGCTGCTCAATGAGATCACGGGCATGGACGCCATGACTTTCCAGCCCGCGGCGGGCGCCCACGGAGAGTACACGGGGCTGATGCTGATACGCGCGTACCACCTGTCCCGCAGCGACACTGCCCGCACCAAAATAATAGTGCCCGACTCCGCCCACGGCACCAACCCCGCTTCCGCCGCCATGGCGGGCTTTACAGTGGTATCCGTGCCCTCCAACCCGCAGGGCGGCGTGGACCTTGACGCGCTCAAAGCCGCCGCGGGCAGCGACACGGCGGGGCTCATGCTCACCAACCCCAACACCCTGGGGCTGTTCGATCCCAACATACTTGAGATCACCCGCATAGTGCACGAGGCGGGAGGCCTCAATTATTACGACGGCGCGAACCTGAACGCCGTCATGGGCCACGTGCGCCCGGGAGACATGGGCTTCGACTGCGTGCACCTGAACCTGCACAAGACGTTCTCCACACCCCACGGGGGCGGCGGCCCGGGCAGCGGTCCCGTGGGCTGCAAAAAATTCCTGGAAGAGTTCCTGCCCGAGCCCCGGGTCGTAACGGACGAAGGCGGCGCGCTGCGCTTTGCCTGTCCCGAGCACACGCTGGGCAAGGTGCGCTCATTCTACGGCAACTTCCTGGTGGCAGTGCGCGCGCTCACCTATATCACCGTGCTGGGAAAGGAAGGCATCCCCGAAGCGTCCGAAACCGCGGTGCTGAACGCCAACTACATGATGCATAAACTCAAGGGGCATTACGACGTGGCATACGACGCCGCCTGTATGCACGAGTTCGTGCTCACGCTGGAAAAGCTAAAGCAGGAGACCGGCGTCAGCGCCATGGACGCGGCCAAACGCCTGCTGGACTTCGGCATGCATCCCCCGACCATGTACTTCCCCCTGATAGTGCACGAAGCGCTCATGATAGAGCCCACCGAGACTGAGAGCCGCGAAACGCTGGACCGGGCGGTACAGGTGTTCCTGGACATACTGGAAGAGGCGAAGACCGACCCCGAAAAGCTGCACGAAGCGCCCCACACCTGCCCGATCGGCAGGCCTGACGAAGTGGGCGCGGCGCGCAATCCCGTGCTTAAGTACGAGTTTGCCTGACCATGAAAGCGAGGGGCTGTCTCACAGCCCCTCCCTATCGTTATGAACACGACAGAGATCTGTCCCGGCGTGATCCACATCGAGGAGAGCTACCGCGTCTACTGCACGCTGGTGCAGGGCGCGGCGCTTTCGCTGCTCGTCGACACCGGCCTCGGAAAGCACAGCCTAAAGCCGTACGCGGAGGCGAACACGGCTTCGCCATACATTGTTTTGAACACTCACGGCCACCCGGACCACGTGGGCGGCAACCAGTTTTTTGACGGCGCCTTCCTGGCCCTGGAGGACTGGCCTCTGGCGGGGCCGGACGCGGGCAGGCTAAATGACCTTGTTTCCGGCACGGTATTCGGCCTGGGGGACGACACGGCGCGCATCGTACCTCTGGCGGGGCACACTCCGGGCTCCCGCGGCATCCTGCTGGAAAAGCGCCGCCTGCTGATCGCGGGCGACGCCCTTAACCCACGTTTGCTGCTGCCGGACAGTGACGCCCGCACCCTCGATACCCTGAGGCGCACGCTTGAAAACGCGCTGGAGCTGCCTTTCGACGCGTACCTGACGAGCCACGCCCCCGCGCTGTTCGGCAAAGCGCAGCTGGAAGCGCACCTTAAGCATCTGGACGCCTTCGACCCCTCAGGTCTGGCCGAGACCCGCTATACGGGCCGCACGGTGCGGCTGAGCCGGTTTGCCGACGGCGCGCTGACCTCCGAATTCGTTGTGGGCAAAGCGCAGGCCGCCATGTAAGAAAAAAAGAAAACGGGTATCTCCGTTTCGTGAGGAGACCATGAAAACAGCTACACGTGAGTATCTGGCCAAAGTCGCGATGGATATGGCCCTGACGCCGTTTCACGGGAAAGGAAATGGGCTCGAGTCCAACCTCGCCCCGCTGGTAAAGCCGTTCCCCAAATGGACGGTCGAAGAGGCTGACGGGCTGTGGTGCGCGGCGTTCGTGTACTATTGCTGCCGTGAGGCGGGATTCGATATCCCCATCAGGCCGGATGAATGCGTGACCTGCAATCTGGCAGGCTGCATCGCCTGGGAAGAATTCGCCCTGGGCGATCCCCTGATCGGGTATCATAAGGGCGGGGACGGCTTCGTGCCCCAAGAGGGCGACCTCGTGCTTTATGACAGGGTCTTCGAGAACAGGGAGCACGACCATATCGGGATAGTGCTGGAGAAACGGGAAAACACGCTGCTTGCCGCGGAAGGGAACGTGGGCAACGTATCCGGCGTCGTCGAGCGTGCCCTCGATGAACACATCCGGGCGTATATCCGCATCCCGGACGGTTATCGGTACAAAGCCGGCTGACAGGACCAGATCCGCCGGAGAAACACCGCATGGAAAACACAGGGAAAGAGTCATTGAATCTGCTTTATCGGAGCGCCGACGTCTCGCTGGGAGAGGCAGGCGGCAAGTTTTATCTTATATCGGACGGGAACACTTATCGACTTGCCGATTACCGGTTCGAGCCCTGCCTGTATATTCAGGAAACCAACGGCAAATGGATCACCATACACAATTCGTTTACCGTGGAGGAACTCTGCCGGGCGGTGCGGACCAACGGCTCCGTCAGGATGATCACCGGCAACGAATACGGGATAGACGAGGTCTTCGGGCTCATCCGTAAAGCGATCGGGCTGGCCATGGGATCCGTTGACATCAGTTACGTGGAAGGGCGGCGCTTCATGGACCTGCTGAAAGAAAAGGGAGCGCTGTCGCCCGAGACCGCCGCCGACCTCACGGATGAAGGGCTGAAGAATCCGAACGTGATGAACCCTTTCATCCATTCAAAAAAAGTCGGGAAGACGGCGGACGGGGCGTTTTACCTGCGCACCCCCAATAAAGGCTCCGATCCGGACGCTTCCGGCCGCATTTTTCGCGTCATTTCAGATCAGGTGAGGTTCGGATGCGGGTCCCGGATGATGGACGGAAAAAGGCAATACTTCGCCTGGCACGGTCACCCCAGCCGTAACGACGATTACTATACGACGTCGGAGATATCCGAACGCGAGTACCGGCAGATAGAGGCGGAATATCCGGAACAGCTCAGCGCCGACAGGGAAACGGCGGAAGCGTTCAGAAAGAAGTATGTGGACGGCCATAAAGTGATCCTTGAGGGCTGGAACAAGCTCCTGTGACGCCCGGCTCCCGAAAGCAATATAAAACCCCCGACTGTCATGGCCGGGGGATTCTTAATGATGCGGCGCTTATCATTTGCCGCATTCCAGCGGATACACTTTACCCATCAGCCCCACGGGCGGCAGCCAGCCGTGCACGGACAGGGGGTCCCGCCAGCGGTAGGCGGGGCAGCAGACCGTATCCAGGCGCAGAATGTGCTTCCCCGCGGGAACGTCTTTAACGAAGCGGTTGGGCGGCGACACCCTGTCGCCTGTTTTTTCGCCGTCCGCGTACAGGGTCGCGGCGCCGTAAAGCCCCGTTATTTCAAACCCACTTGCCGGTTTGTCCAGGCAGACCTCCGCTTCGTAGCGCGCCGTGCCCGCGAAGCGGGGGTATTTTTTGAAGATATCTTCCGGCGCGTCGGTCTCGAAGCTTTCCATATCCGGGTCGTCCGGGAAGCTCACCCGCCAAGTGGGCGACAGCGCCGCCCCATGGCAGTATTCCGGCTTTGGCCCGAGTATTTCCTGACCGGGCAGCGGGTCAGAAAGCGCCAATAGCTGCCCCGGCTCCAGCGTGACGGAGAGCCTGTACCCGTTTTCCGCCTTTTCGCCCCGGGGCAGATACCGTTCATCCCTCTCCGGGTCGTACAGCGCGGGCCGGTCAAGCCCTTCGAACACCGCCTCGAAATATGTCTCATTCCGGCTGTCCTCGTTGAATATCAGGTACAGCCTGCCGGTTGGGGAATCGTAAGGGTACACGTGCACCATGGGGGCGCGCCCCACGGTCGCCACGGAGGGGCGCACCTTTCCAAGGCACCAGCCGGCGGCGGATTTAAGGTCTACGCGTTCGTATTTCACTTCGGGAGCGCCTTCACAGTCGGCGTATCCCGTGGGCGTCCGGTCTATGAACGCGATCTTACAGCCGCTTTGCTCAAGCGCGTCCAGTTTGTCGAACAGCGCCTTGGGCCAGCGCTCCGCCGCGGGTATCAAAAGCGCCTTATAGCGCCCGGGAGAAAGCATCTCGATCGGCACCACTTCGCAGGCGAGCTGCCTTTCGTTGAGCTCCCGCACTATCTTCTGCGTCTTCATCACCCCGCTGCCGCACGCCCATTCCGCCTCGGCGTAATACAATACGCCTATGGACGCCAGATGCCTGCCCCCGTCTATGAGCCCCGATACGCGCTCCATGGCGGCAAACAGGTTCCTGATATAGGGGTCGTAGGGCGGATATACGGCGAAATGCGGGGGCGAATCCGGGTCGGGGGCGGGCTTGAGGCTGAAGGCGTGGGGCGTAAAGTAGTTTATGCCCCGGGACAGAAGCAGGTTGGCGATGTAGCGCATCTCGCCCATATCCTCCTGCCAGCCGTAAGCGCCGAAACACTCGCACAGCGCCCTGCCCGCCTTTTTGGGGTCCAGCGCGGCGGCTGAAGCGGTCATCTGGGGCAGCATGAAGCGGAAAAAGTCGTCCTCCGCCTCAAAACTCTGGGAGTGCCAGGCGTGGTAGCCGCCGTAAAACTCAGGCCGCAGCTCGTGCAGCACATAGTCCATGCCCGCCATGGTCTGCCCGCTTATGGCGCGGAAAAAGTGCCCCGCGCCCTGCCCCAGGCGGGAGTGGGCGTTGTTCTGCTCTATCACGTGGCCTATATACTCAAGCCCGTGCTCCACGCACCACTTTCCTATGGGCACGGAATAGTTTTCGCCGTACAGCCGGCTCACCTCATCCATAAAGGCGTAGCGGATGAAGGGCGTCTTTTCCCCTATGTCGTACCACAGCCCGGGCAGCAGCCGGCGGGCGTTTTCGCCCAGTTTTTCCGAAAGGAGGTCCGGCAGGTCCGTGCGCCAGGGCACGGGCAGGTTCGGGTATTCCCCCAGCACCGCGTGGGAACCGCGCCCCGCCCTTAAAGCAGGCTCATCGGAAAAGAAGCCCAGGAAAGTTTTGCCGCACTCGTCTCCGAAAAACTCAAAATGCGGCTCGTACACCGTGGACAGCATCAGTTGCCCGCTCTCGGGCAGCAGGGGATTCAAAAACTTCTGGGGCGGGTTCCTTTCGCTCACGTACTCCGCGGAAAGTATGAACACACGCCACACGCCCTCCGGCACGTCCCAGGAGAGCAGGCCGTCCTCGACCCTGTCGGTCAGGTCAACGAGTTCGTCCACCGCGTAGCCGCCCAGGTCCACGAAGCTCTCCACCCGGTCGTTTTTTTCAAGCTTGCGCCCCGCCACCACCGCCACGCGCAGCTGCCTGAAGCCGTCCGGCCATATGAGCAGGCGCCCGCCACTGAGCGGGCCTGCCATGTCTATGTGCTTTTCGCTCATCAGCAGGCGCTGGAAGGGCGTGTCCGCTCCCGCGCCGTTGGCGAAACCCGACGGGAAGTGGGTGTCGTCCAGCAGGTAGAACCGCATGCCCAGGCGCTTTGACGTATCCAGCAGCACCCTCATCTCATGCCACCAGCCCTCCCCCAGAAAGTCCGGGTGGGTGCGGGACTCGGCGCAGAACATGCCGCAGCCGGACGCCTTTACCTGCTCTATGCCTTTAATAAGGGTCTCGTCGTCTTCCCCGTGCAGCCACAGAAACGGCAGCAGATGACCTTGTGTTTTCATCTTCTCATCTCCACGCGGTATAAAAGGAGGGCAGCTCCTTTTAAGGGAAGCTGCCCTTTTTCGGGTGTATTATTTGCCCAGAGCGGCATCCCAGGCAGTGTTGTAGATCTCTTCCATTTCGGCGGCTTCAGCCTTGATGGACTCGATCACGTTGTCCCAGTTGTCGATGGGCTCTTCGCCGGTGATGTACTTGTCCACTTCCTGCCACACCAGGTTCTCCACCTTAAGCAGCAGTTCGGCGTACCTTTCGGTCTGCTCCTCGTTCAGCGGGGGAGCCAGCACGGGCTCGCGGTTGCCTTCCATGGGGCCGATCTTGCTCACCATGTCAAGGTACTCCGCCTGGGCCTGCGCGTCGCCCTTAAGGTAGATCTCCATCTGCATCTGCACGCCGGTGTCCACATAGGGAGACACGTCGTTCAGGCCTACGCCCAGGGCGATCTGGATGTCGTACGCGGCGTTGGCGGGGTTGGCGGAATACTCTTCCAGCAGCTCGGGCTTCACGATGGCGTCGCCGTTCTCGTCGAAGTCGAAGGTCACGCCCTCTTTGCCGTAGCCGTTGACTATGGCGCCTTCCTCGGAATAGCACCAGTCAAGGAACTTGAGGCACAGGTCGATCTTGTCGCTGGAGGTGGCGATCACCCAGTGCTGGTCGGTCCAGTCCGCGCTGGCCAGCTCAATGCGCTTCTCGCCCAGGCTGTTTGCGGGCACGGGCAGCACTTCCAGGTTGTAGGAAGGATCGATCTCCTTGAGGGGCGCCACGTAGTTGCGTACCACGCCGTCGTTGTCGATGGTGCCCATGGCGGTGCCGTTGGAGAGCTTCTGCGCCCACTGGTCCTTGCTGTTGGTGGCGTAGTCATGGTCCAGCAGGTCGGCTTCGTACAGCTTGTTCAGGTACTCGAGCACGCCCTTGAATTCCTCGTGGGCGGGGCCGTAGTACCACTGTTCGCCCTTGTCGGCGTCATAGTACATGGAGGAGCCGGAGCCCAGGGGGTAGGATACCCTGTCCATGAACTTGCGGGTGCCCGAGCGGCAGGTCAAGCCTACCATATCGGGTTCGCCGGCTTTGATGGTGAGCATCGCTTCGTACAGGTCGTCAAAAGTCGCGGGGGCTTCCAGGCCGTACTTCTCCAGCAGGTCGGTGCGGAAGTTGAACAGGTTGCCGCTGCGGCGCACGAACCTGTTCAGGCGCTGGAGGGTGGGCGCGGAGTAGAAGTCGCCGTCCACGGTCAGCATGCTCAGGCTGGGATTGGCGTCCAGCAGCGCGAACAGGTTAGGCAACTCGTCCTTATACTCGGAAAGGTTCACGAACATGCCCTTGCGCGCGAAATTCCTTACGTCGGAGGTGGACACCAGCATGATGTCGGGCATGTCGTTGGAGTTGATGCGGGAAGTCTTGATATCGTTGTAGTTGGAAGAAGGCGGCGCTTCCACCACCAGCTTGACGTTGAGCAGCGCCTCTATGGTCTGCAGCTTGATGGTGTCGGCCTTAAGGGGCTGAAGGGCGTTCTCGCCGCGCATGACGGTGATCTCCGTAAGCTCGTCGGTCAGCCAGGTGGACGGGTTCTCGGCAAAAGCCGCGGCGGTCAGCAGCATCACCAGCGCCAGCAGCAAAGCCAAAGCTTTTTTCATACGGGTTTCCTCCTTATGTATTTTCAAGCGTCAAAACGCGTGAAATCAGCCTTTCACGGAGCCGATCATGACTCCGGTAACGAAATACCTCTGCACGAAGGGATACACTATAAGTATGGGCAGTGTGGACACGATTATGGTGGCGGCGCGCATGGTGCGCTCGGTCACCGCGAAAGCCTGGCCGGTGCCTGCCGCCTGCAGTTCCTCGCTGGCTATGCCTGCCACCAGCAGGTTCCTTAAGTGTATCTGCAGGGGGTACTTGGTCTTGGTGCGGATGTACATCATGGCGTCAAAGTAGGAGTTCCAGTGCCCTACCGCATAGAACAGCACCATGGTGGACAGGGTGGCCTTGCTCAGGGGTATCACAATCCTGAAAAGTATCCTTAAGTCGTTGGCGCCGTCCAGCTGGGCGGACTCTATCAGGGAATCCGGCAGGGAAGCGAAGGCGGTGCGTATGATTATCATGTTGTAGGTGGAGATCGCCCCGGGCAGTATCAGCGACCAGATGCTGTCCATGAGCCCGAACGTCCTTACCGCCAGGTACATGGGCACCATGCCGCCGCCGAAGAACAGCGTGACGGTGACCATGGCGGTGTAGAACCTGCGGGCGCAGAAGCTTTTGCGGGTAAGGGGGTACGCGCACAGGCAGCTCATCACTATGTTCACGAAGGTGCCCAGCACCGTGTAGAGCACGGAGTTGCGCATGTAGATGAGTATGTCGCCCTTGAATATGTTTTTGTACGTCTCCAGCGTGACGTTCACGGGCAGCACGCTGACTTCGCCCCGCATCACGTTCATGCCGTTGCTCACGGACACGATGACCGTAAGGTACAGCGGGTACAGCGTTATGAGCATCATCAGGAACAGCAGGCAGTAGTTGAACGCCACGAACACGCTCCTGGAGGCGCCGCCCTCCCGTATGGGGGCGGGACGCTTAACGGTTTTGGCTTTTCCCGTCACAGTCACACCCTCCTTACCACAGGCTCGTTTCCGTGGCTCTTCGCGATATGGCGTTGGTTATTATCACGAAGAACAGGGATATCAGGCTCTGGAACAGGTTCACGCCCGTGGCGTAGCTGAAGTCGGACTTGACTATGCCCCTCTGGTACACGTAAGTGGCGATCACGTCCGCCACCTGCTGGTTGCCGCCGTTCATCATCAGCCAGATCTTCTGGAAGGACACGTTCATTATGCGCCCCATGGCCAGTATGAGCATTATGATTATCGTGGGCAGTATGCCCGGCAGGGTCACGTGCAGGGTCTGCTTCCAGCGGCCCGCCCCGTCTATCCTCGCGGCCTCGTACAGCTGCATGTCCACGCCCGAAAGCGCCGCCAGGTAGATTATGGAGTCCCAGCCCACGATGGTCCATATGTTGGAGCCTATGTACAGCGGGCGGAACCAGGCGGCGGACGTAAGAAAGGCCCTGGTCTCGCCTCCCGCGCCCTTGATGATGGTGTTGACTATGCCGGTGGAGTTGAACATGTCGTTTATCATGCCCACGATGACCACCACCGACAGGAAGTGGGGCAGGTAAGTGATGGTCTGCACCGTTTTTTTATACGTAACGGACCCCACTTCGTTCAGCAGCAGGGCGAATATGATGGGCGCGGGGAAGGTGATGACCAGGTTGGTCAGATTGAGCGCTATGGTATTGAAAAACACATGCCAGAAATACTCGTCCGCGAATATCATCCGCATGTACCTTAAGCCGTACCAGGGGCTGCCCCAGATGCCTTCCTTGGGCAGGAAATTCTTGAACGCGACCATTATCCCGAACATGGGATAGTAGCAGAACATGGCGTAGTACACCGTGGGCAGGAGCATGATCAGGAAAAGCCATCTGTCGCGCCTGACGGCTTTTATCGCCCGGATAGGCAGTGTGTCCTTGTGAGCCCGGATAGGCCCTGAAACGGTCATGCCTGTCTCCTCCCGCACGTATGCTGCCCGGTGATCGAAACAAATAAAAAAGGATCCGCGGCTGTATTTTAGCACAGCCGCGGTTTCGTGTCAATTAAGCATGCCTGAAAGGTACGCTTAAATATACTAAATCATTGTCCTGAAAAAGCTAAATTATTTACCGTCTACTCCAGACGGAAGGACGCGAAGCGTATCCTTTCCCGGTTCCAGGTATATACGACGTACAGCGTGCCGTCCTTATCCGCGATTATGGAGGGGTAGGCAAAGGAGCCCGCCTCGGTCTCCAGGTCGCATACCCGTTCAAAGCTTTCACCGCCGTCCGTGGAAACGGCTATGCTCAGCGGCGTGCGCGCGCCCTTGTATAAGCCGGGGTAGTTGTCCCGGGGGTTATACGCCAGCACTAATGTGCCGTCCGGCTTTTGAGCCAGGTCTATGCCGGAGTTGTTGTTGGGCAGGCCGGTGTCGTACGCCAGGCTCCAGCTTCTGCCCCCGTCTGCGGATTCGCTGCGGTATATGCGGGAGGAAGTGGAGCGGCACAGCATGTGCACGCCCTTTTCGTCTTCCCACAGGGTGGGCTGGATGATGCCCTTGCCGAATATCATGTGCCTGTCGTAGGGGCGGTGTATGAGTTGTGTGTTCACGGTGCCCGTGGCGGACAGGACCACCCGGCGCATGGGCACGGGAGCGCTCTTTTCCCAGGTGCGGCCGCCGTCTGAAGAAATGTCCGTGAACGCCTCCCAGCAGGTCTCGCTCTCCGCCGACGCGGGCGCCAGCACGGTGCCGTCCTTAAGGCGTATGGGCTTGTTCTTCACGGGGCCCCGGCCGCCGCTTTCGTCCCCCGGCACCAGCTCTTTAAGCTCGGTAAAAGTGTTTCCCCCGTCAAAGCTGTCCATGTACCAGGTCTGCCAGATGGGTATCTCCCTGCCTACCTTGAAAAACAGGCGTATGGTGCCGTTTCCAAAGTCGAACAGCACGGGGTTCCACATGGGTATGTCCTTTACGTCGGCCAGCTTGCGGGGCGGCTGCCAGCCTTCCTTCGTGCGGCGGGACATCCATATGGCGGTGTCGGGAGCGTGCTCCCAGGTGCCCGCGAAATACGCGCAGAGTATGTCCCCGTTATCCAGCCTGACCAGCGTGGAGGCGTGGCAGCTGTCGAAGGGCCGCGCTTCCTCCATCAGGAATTCCTGTTTGAGCTCAACAAGCTTCATGGCGTCACCTCGCGTTTATTTGAGAAAGTCTTCCCTCTCGGGGGTGAACACGTCCAGCAGCGCGCCCTTTTCCAGGCACAGGGTGCCGTGCGCCGCGCCTCCGGGCACGGTGATGGAGTCCCCGGGCGCCATCTCGTGATCCTGTTCCCCAAGCGTGTATATGAACCTGCCGCTGAGCACGTAAGAGCACTGCACGTGGGGATGGGTGTGCATTTCTCCCCGGGCGCCCGTCTCAAAGCTGACTTCCACAGCCATTATTTCGGGATCGTGGGCCAGCACCCTGCGGCGCACGCCGCCGCCCAGATCCCGCTCTTTCGAGTCATCGTGCCTGACAAAAGCCGACATATCGTCTCCTCCTCAGCCGCGCGCGGCGATACCCGCCGTTTTAGCGGGCGCCGCGGGCTGTATTATGCGGACCTATTGTACCATATCCTCCGCAGGATTACAACATCAGCCCTTACGACGAAACAGCGGGGCCTGAAGCCCCGCTGCCGGTCAGTCGTTATGGTTTCTGAATACTTTGGTCAGTCCCAGCGCGAGCAGCAGCACTCACAGGCACGCCGCCAGTATGACCCAGTTGGAGGTATTGCTCCGCTGCGGAGCGAAGCTCCCGGAAAAGCCGCCCGGCATGGACGCCCGCCGCGTTCCAGCATCTCTTCCGCCGTCGCCTTCCGGCGGGTCATCCGGCTTGGTTTCACCCTGCGCGGGCGCGCCGGCGGTGTCGGAAGACGGAGCCGCGTTTTCAGCGGACACGCTCCCAGTAGCGCCATCAGGCGCAGTCGGCGGTGTCTGCCCGCTTTGCCCCGGGAAACCGCCCGAAAAACCTCCGAAGCTCCCGCTCATCCCGCCGGAGAAGCCCGAGGGCATGGAGAGACCGCCTGAACGGCCGTCGGAGGCGCCTTCTGAAATCCTCCCGGAAGAGCCGCTCTCCGGCCTGGACGAGGGCATTTTCATGCCGCCGATCCCGCTGCCGCCGGACATGCTGCCCATGTCGCCGGTGGAGATCTCGCTGGCGTCGATCAGGGCGGAACTGTTCCTCTGGCCGTTTGAAGTGGAAGGTATGGTGCCTTCCAGCTGCCCGCGCACGCTCAGGGCGCGCTTTTCGCAGAAGGTCAGCAGGGTGTCCACGGCCTTCTCGAACTCGTCCATACCGTAGAAAGCCGAAGCGTCTTTCTCCAGGTAAGGAGTTATCATTTCCTTCACCCGGCTTATCTCGGAAGCCAGCCAGCCGTTTTCGATGTTCTCGGACAGGAACCTGTCGTACTCGGAATGATACGCTTCCATGGCTTCCCCGTCGCTGAAGATCCAGGCGATAAGCGGACGTGATTCGGTGGTGCCGCTGGAGACCGGGGAGTCGATGGGGCTGTTCACCGTGCTTGTGGCGTTTGACCCGGCGGAAAAACCGCCGAAGGCCAGGTTGTAGTCCCAGGGCAGTATGGACAGCTTTCCGTTTTCCTCGTAAAGGTAGTAGTTGTGCACCATCATGCCGGTGTAGCTGTCGTCGTTGCACAGGAAGTTGTGCACCGCCAGGTAAGTTATGACCTCGCTTTTGTCCACGGTGTCGTCCAGGTCTTCCTTGGCGTTCAGCTTTTTAAGGGACTGTATAAGGCGCGTTTTGTCCTTTTTGGAAACATCCGTCTTGGCGTTGTTGAATATGTTGGAATAGCTGTCCGGGTCGTCGTCGGTATAGACCAGCTTCACGTCGTCGCTGCCCATGCCGAAGTTGAAGCCTCCGAAGCCGCCCATGCTGCCGAAGGAGAACGCCCCGTCCTGATCTGAACTTCCAGGCATTAAGAAGGCGCTTTCGTCAGGCATGGAAAAGCCGCTCATATCCGGCATGCCGCCGGACGGGAACGAGCTGCCGTCGGTAGAACCCGGCATGGTGAAGCCGCCGAACTGGGACGCGCCGCTGCCGTCGGTAGAACCCGGCATGGTGAAGCCTCCGAACTGGGACGCGCCGCTGCCGTCGGTCGAACCCGGCATCGAGAACCCACCGGACGGGAACGAGCTGCCGTCGGTAGAACCGGGCATCGAGAACCCGCCGAACTGGGACGTGCCGCTGCCGTCGGCGGAACCCGGCATGGAGAAGCCGCCGTTGTCAGGGGGCGTCATATTGCCGCCGAAGCCCGAAAAACCGCCCATGCCCGAAGGCATCTGGAAGTTCCCTCCAAAACCGCTCCGGCCCGCCTGGGATCCGGTCTCGGCCTGATGCTCTTCGGTATCGGAGCTGTCCTTTTCTTCGGTCTCGTCTTCTTCCACGCGGAACTGCTCTATATCGAAATCACGGCCGTTGCCGCGCCCGCCGCCGAAGGAGAGGCTGTCAGGCTTGTACAGCTCGCCCTTGGTCATGCCGTTGCGCTCCAGGAATCCGTCCTCTATGCCTTCCACCGCCAGGTACAGGCCCCAGTCCTCGCCGTTGACGGTCACCTGCACGTAGCTGCACAGGGAGGACGGCACGCCCATGCGGTTCATGAGGGTGTACGCCAGGTAGTCCTTCATCATGGTGGCGTCCTGGATCATGTTGTTCAGGCTCAGTTTGTCCAGCCCGTGGTAGGTCATGCCGTCCACGTAGTGGTCGAACTCCACCTTGAACGAGTAGCGTGTGGAATTCAGCGTCGCCACCGAGGACAGGGAAGTGTTGCCCTTGGCGCGGATGGCGACGTTGTTGTACTTTTCGCCGTCAACCGTGATGTTGCACTCGGTATACTCCTCCGCCGTGGCATTTTCGATGAACGCGTCCCACTCCGCCATGGTTATGTCTATCGTGTGCACCCTGCCCTGGTCGAACAGCAGGTCTTCGTAGCCTACGGTATGGCTGCCGTCGCCCTGCACCGCCTCAACTACGCCCCACATGCAGGTCGCGGCGACGAGCATGAACACCAGCGCCACGCACACGATCCTGTCCGCTGTTTTAGTTCTCAGCATGGGATCACCCCATATAATCTCCGTTGTAGCTCACCAGCACCGCGCTGGAAACGCCGTTCATCTCGGACAGGCGGGTGATGAAAGCGGTGTCGTCGTTCTTAAGGGTCACTTCGCAGCTCAGTTCGATATTGCCCTTCTGGGCGCTCTTGCTCTTGACCAGGGTCTTGCCGGTGTTCTCCTTAAGGAATGCCATCACCTGGTTTTCAACGCTCGCGTCGGCAAAGGATACCACCGCGATATAGGGCTTGACGGACACCCTGCGGTTGCAGAACACCAGCATGATTATGCCGATTATGACGCTGCCGATGATCGCCAGGGGTATCATGCCCGCCGCCAGCACTATGCCCGCCGCTATGGACCAGAACAGGAAGGCGATGTCCATGGGCTCCTTGATGGCGGTGCGGAAACGCACTATGGACAGGGCGCCCACCATGCCAAGGGACAGCACCACGTTGGAAGTCACGGCCAGTATCACCATGGTGGTGATCATGGTCATGGCCAGCAGCGTGCCGCCGAAAGCCTGGGAGAACATCACGCCGGAATAGGTCTTTTTGTAGATGAAGAAAATGAACAGGCCCAGGCAGAAAGACAGGGCGAGGGCTATGGCCATATCCGTTACGGACACGGAGGTCACGTTCTCAAGGAATGAGGATTTGAAGATGTCGTTGAAACTCATGGTTTTCTCTCCCGTTCTGTATTATTTGATGTTTATCGTATCTATCTGTAGACCCTGCACGCCGCGTACTTGGAAAACGCAGTGGGCGTGCGGCTTTTGAGCGCGGCCGCCTTGCGTATCACCGTGGGCAGGTAATTGTCCCACTTGACCTCCAGCAGCGTCACATCGTCCTCGATGGGCAGGGTCAGGCCATTGGGGTCCAGAAAATCTTTGGGCTGCCCGGTGCGTATGTCCCAGTCTATGGTCACGCGCACGTTGCCGGGGGCGTAAACGAAGGGGACCCGCTTGTATTCCACCACGGTCTTGGGCGCCAGGCGCCTGAGCTTCATTTCCGTGTACAGCATCGCCAGCAGGGGCTTTCCGCTGGTCAAAAGCCAGGAGGTATCCCCCCTTAACAGCTTTTCGACTTCCTCCCGCGTGAGCCGCTCCTGGGGCTTGGCGCCCACGCCGTCCCGCTTCAGCTTGCATTCCAGCATTATGTAGCTAAGGTCGTCGTTGTAATAGCGGATGCGGAACTTCCTGCGCTCGTTCACGCCGTCCAGCTTTTCCCACAGGGCGGTATCCAGCGGGTCGTCAAAATACAAGCTGCGGATACGGTAAAAGCCCTTTTCCGCCGCGTGGGGGTCTATGCTTGCCACCGCGCGCAGGTTCGTCTTTATGGCGAAAGCGTCTCCCGGCGAGATGATGTGCTTGATTTCGTGCCGGTAATCCATCAGTGTCTCCTTTCGGTCAGGTGCCGATCCTGGTCGTTATGGTCGGCATTATAATCTCCCCGCGGGGCGCTGTAAAGCTGATCAGTGCATAATTAAACATTCTTCCCGCCCGTCTTTATTTCTCTTAATAAATCGGAAAAACATGTTATCACTGCTTGCCGCGGCCGTGTCCTCCTTCTATTTTTCCGAACTTTTCATAATGTTTACCTGAAATTGTTCGGAAATTCGCTTGATTTATGCCTGTATCGGTGCTATCATAACCTTGTGATCCGGAAAATCACGAACATTAGATCATTACAGGAGGAAGACCAATGAAGAAGCTTATGGTTGTGCTGCTGGCGCTGGTGCTGGCTGTATCCGCCATGTGCGTGTGCGCCGCGGAAGAAGAGAAGATCTCCGTCAAGGTGCTCGTTCTGCCCAAGTTCGAAGTGGGCGGCATGGGCGGCGATTTCCCCGGCGAAGCCCAGTATTACTACGAAGCCTACCTGGCGGGCGGCGAAGAGTACGACGTCGTCGGCAGCTTTGAGGGCAACAAGCTCTACGTCAAGGACGGCGTGGCGATGTGCGTGACCGGCATGGGCAAGGTCAACGCCGCGGTCACCCTTATGACCCTGCTTACCGACAGCCGCTTCGATTTCTCCGACGCATATATTCTTTCCACCGGCTGCGCGGGCTCCGCGTACGAGTACGGCGTGATGGGCGACGTGTTCCTGATCACCGCGGCCGTGGACTTCGACCTGGGCCACCATGCCGACCCGCGCGAGATGATCACCGACAGGGAGAATACCTGGTTCTACGACGCCAGCTTCGATTCCGCCTCCTACAAACTGTTCGACCAGGAGCTCATGGCCAAGCTGTATGAGCTGGTAAAGGACGTAAAGCTTGAGACCACCCCCAAGACCCTCAACTTCATGAACGTGACCTTCGAAGGCGCCGAGTGGGCCATCCGTGAGCCCAAGGTGCTGCGCGGCACCACCGCCACCGGCGACAACTACTGGAAGGGCATGTATGACCACTCCAACGCTGTGCTCATGTGCGAGACCTACGGCGCGCCCGACCCCTTCGCCGTGACCGAGATGGAAGACATGGGCATCGCCGTGGCCGCCGACCGCATGGGCATGCTGGACCGCGTGATCGTGCTGCGCGACAGCGTGAACATGGACGTGTTCATGAACGGCGCCTCCCCCGAGAGCCTGTGGGACGAGCACTTCGACGATTCCCTCGCTTCCGAGGACAGCGTTGAGTCCGCCGACATCTTCGCCACCGCCATGAAGAACAACTTCGCGGTAGGCAAGGTCATAATCGACGCCATACTGAACGGTGAGGTCTGATAAAGGATCCACATATACAAGGCCGCCGCGGGGCATTCCCGCGGCGGCTTTTTCCGCGTCACGCGCGGCAAATTGACAAATCTCCCTTTACGCTGTACAATAAGGGCTCGTGTTATTCGTATGGAGATAAAGCAATGAAAACGTTCAAGCGTAAAGACCTGGTGTTCGCGTACGGCCAGATACTGCTGGGCTGCCTGATAGGCGGCGCGGCGTACCCCCTGTTCATGACCCCCAACAACATCGCCCCCGGCGGCGTGACGGGCATAGGCATAATACTCAATTACCTGTTCGGGCTGCCGGTAGGCACCGTGTCGCTGGTGCTGAACATACCCCTGTTCATCACCGGCTACAGGTATATCGGGCGCATATTCGCCTTCAGGAGCCTGCTGGCCACGGCGCTGTTCAGCGTGTGCATAGACATACTGCCCCTTAAGCCCATGACGGACGACATACTGCTGGGCACGCTGTTCGGGGGCGTGATGCTGGGCATCGGCCTGGGCCTGATACTGCGGGGCGGCGCCACTACCGGCGGCACCGACATGCTGGCCCGCATGGTGCACCACCGCCTGCCCACGGTGACCGTTGGCACCTTCCTGTTCGCGTTCGACCTGGTGGTGGTGGTGGCCGCGGGCTTCACCGTGGGCACCCAGCAGGCGCTGTACGCCATAATCAACATATACGTGTCCGGACGCATAATAGACATGGTCATGGTGGGCTTTTCCGGCAACAAGGCGTGCTTCATCATGTCCGCAAAGTGGCAGGAGATCACCTCCCGCCTGCTCTCCGAGATGGGGCGCGGCGTCACCCAGTTGAAAGCCCGGGGCGCGTACACAATGGAAGAAAAGCCCGTGGTGCTGTGCGTGGTCTCCCGCCAGGAAGTCACCACCTTAAAGCGCATAGTGGAGAACGAGGACCCCTTCGCCTTCATGTTCATATCCGACGCCCACGAAGCCATAGGCGAGGGCTTCTCGGAGATACGGGAAAAATAAGGCTGCAGGCGCAAAAAACGCGGAGAGGAACATTTCCTCTCCGCGTTTGTTTTTTACTGTGCTCCGGCACTTATTCCCCGTCCTTACCCGGCTTTTTCACCTGAGGCGCGTCCAGCTTTTCCAGCCGGCAGTCGGGCTTGGCCCAGTACACGGCGTTCCTTATCACCGTCTGCACGTCGGGATTGTAATAGATGGGGAAGGTCTCGTGGCCGGGCTGGAAGTAGAAGATCTTGCCCGCACCCCTGCGGTAGCACAGCCCGCTCCTGAACACTTCGCCGCCCTCGAAACCGCCTATGAACACGGTCACGTCCGGCTCCGGCACGTCGAAGGGCTCCGCGTAGGTCTCCTCGTGCTCGGAGAAGATGTAGCGCTTTACGCCTTTTGCGATGGGATGGGTGGGCTTGGCTACCCACACGCGCTCAAAGTCGCCGTCCTCGCGCCAGGACAGGTTGCAGCTGGTGCCCATGAGCAGCCTGAAGGGCTTGGAATGGTGGCCGGAATGCAGGAATATCGCGCCCATGCCCCTGAGCACCGCCGCCTGCACCCTGGCAGCCACTTCGTCCGGCACCTGGGCGTGGCCCATGTGGCCCCACCAGATGATAACGTCGGTCTTGTCCAGCAGTTCATCTGTGATGTCGTTCACGCTGTCCAGCGTCACCGTCTTCACGCAGATGTCGTCGCTCTCAAGGAAGGACTTGAGACAGCCGTGTATGCCCTGGGGGTATACGCTTCTCACCTTCTCGCTGTGCTGCTCGTGCAGGTTTTCGTTGTATATCAGGACGTTTATCATTTAATTACCTCCTTCGGGCAATTTGGTACCGTTTTTCGCGTCAATGGCCTTCCAGATCCCAAGCGACGCCCACCAGCACACCGGCGCCAGTGCGACGCCGGTCACCAGGTCTATCATCACGTGCTGCTTGACCAGCAGCGTGGAAGCGCATATAAGCAGCGCGAACACGCAGAAAAACGCCCTGAGCCGCGCGCCCGTGGGCTTGGCGGCCCACTTTGAGAACATGGGTATGCACACCATCACGCTCAGGTAGCAGTGCATGGAGGGCAGCAGGTTCATGGGGTTTTTGCCCCCGTCCAGCGCGTAGATTATCTTTACCGCCCACGCGCCCACGCCGTGTATCGTGTCGATCTCGGGGCGCACCATGGTGCAGGGATAAAGTATGAACACGACCACGCACACCAGTTTGCTCAGCGCGTCCGCGGTAAACGTCCTTACGCACAGCTCCCGGCTGTCGTTGTACGCCCTGGCCAGTCCCCATACCCAGAAGGGGAACGCCAGCAGATACACCCATATGAACACCGGGACCATGGGTATCATCTCGTCCAGGCGCGACGTCAGCACCCGGGGCTCGCCCACGGTGAAGAACATGGTGATGTAATAGCTGCCTATCTGCAGCGCGAAGGAGGTCAAAAGCAATACCCGCGCGTACCGGGGCATATTTCTTACGAACGTGACGATAAAGGAGACAAGTTTTTTCATGGTCTTTATTGTTTCTGTATCTGCCTGAACCCGATCACCTGGCCAGACTTTACGGGCAGCTCGCTGTCGGTATCCAGCGGCAGCGTGAAGGCGCAGGCGTCTTTTTTGAGCAGCAGGACTATAGTGGAACCGCCGAACTCGAACCAGCCCTTTTCCTGCCAGCGGGTGAACGCGCCCTCTTTCACGGTGTTCACTATCCTGCCCACCAGCAGCGCGCCCACTTCCATCATGAGCACTTTGCCGAACACGGGGGTCTCCATAAGCGTCCATTCCCGGGTGTTCTCATAAAACACGTGCTTATTTTTGAGCGCGTTGGGGCGCACGGTGTGGTACACGCCGGGTATGTGCCTGAAGCCCGTTATCCGCCCCTCGCAGGGGAATATGTACCTGTGGTAGTCGGTGGGCGTGAGCCGGAACACCAGGCACCTGCCCCCGGAAAACTCTTCCGCAAGGGCATCGTCCCTGAGCAGCTCCTTTACGCTGTAGGTCCTGCCCTTTATGGGAAACACGCTCTCCCCGCCTATGTCGTAGGCGGTGAGCAGCGCGTCACAGGGGGAGACCAGCGCCGAAGCGTCCGAAGAAACGGGACGCGCGCCCTTTTTGAGCCGGCGGGTAAAAAACGCGTTGAAGCTTTTATACCTGTCCTGCTCTGCCTGGCTCATGTCTATCCGGTGTTTTTTTATGAAGGGTCTGATGAACGGCGCGGACAGGCGGCTGTCCATGAACTTGCCCGCCGCTTTGGAAATGAACGGGCGCGCCAGCAGCCCCGACAGCGCTCTGCCCGGGGCGGAAGAATAAATATCCTCAAACATTTACGCCGGAAGCGGTGACTTTGCCGCCGAACACCAGCACCAGCACGGCGATGGCCGTACCTATGCCCAGCATGATAAGGATCCACTTTCCCCGGGGCTTTTTGATCTTTACCCGGGTGACATTGAGCACCGCGGCGATTATCATGACCGCAGGGCTGAACCAGTTGGCGCCCAGAAGCGCGCCCAGAAGCGCCGCCGGGGGCAGTATCAGCGCGCTCGCGGTCACGGGCAGCCCGTCGTAATACTCCCGCCTGCCCTCGTTTTCCAGCTCGCGGTTGATCTCCTGCACGTTAAAATACCCCAGGCGTATCACGCCGGAGAGCATTATCATGCCGCCGACTATAAGGCTCAGCGCGCTCACTCCGCACAAACACAGCATGAACACCGCCGGCAGGCAGCAGAAGCATGACATGTCGCACAGGGAATCTATCTGTACTCCGAAACGCTTGGCGTTCTCCGAACGCTTTTTGTCCGTGCGGGCGATCACGCCGTCGAACATGTCCGCAAAGCCGCAGATGAGCATGAATATCATCGACAGCTTAAAGTTACCGTTTATGGCCGAGGCCGCGCTGCCCAGGGAAGCCAGCAGCCCCAGATATGTAAGCACTACCGTGTAATTATAATATCCTATCAATGCCTTCGCCTTCCGAAAAAAACATGTTTGGAATATTTTACCATACTTTTCGCGTTCACACAAGGTAGACAGTGTAAATTTCGCCAAGATTGACATCGCCCGCCCGCGCTGGTATAATATTATGATAGAAAAAAGTGCGCAATCTGCGTTTCGGCTGCGGGGCGGCGGGGCTGACCGTCACAAAAAACAGCCGTGTTTCCGGCCGCGGCGCGCGATATCTGTGCAAAGGAGAAACGTATCATGGCAATGGACGACCACAAGGAGCAAATCGTAGTCAAACGGCACAACGGCCTCAACACCGCCGTGTACTATCTGGTCTGGGTATTCATAATCATATTCGGTCTGCTGGGGCTGATTCAGGTGTACGGTTCCATAAACACCATCACCATGGGGCAGGGGTTCGACTGGCCCAGCCTGGTCATGGGCCTGCTGCTGGTGGGCTGCGCCGGGCTTTTGTGGTTCAAAAAGGACACTCTGCGCACGGAATACGAGTACGCCTTCACCCGCCTGGGCCCCAAAGCCACGCTGGACGTGAGCCAGGTGCTGAACAACTCCAAGCGCAAATATCTGGCTGAGATACCGCTGGACATGGTGGAGAGCGCGGGCAGCGTGAACCATCCCTCCTTCCAGCGCTATTTGAGCGGCAAGGACATCAAAAAGCACAACTGGTTCCTTAACCGCGACGCGGACCTGACCTACCTGTATTTCGTGAAGAACGGCGTAAAGCACCTGGCCATAATCGAGCCCAGCCCGGACATGAAAACGCTGATCACCACCCGCAACGCCCTCAACTTCGGCGTATGGCAGGGGGAGAAGCCCGCGTGATATACCTGGATTCCTCCGCTACCACCAGGCCCTGTCCCGGTGCCGTGCGGGCGGCGGAAAAGGCGCTTACGGAAGAGTGGTTCAACCCTTCCGCGCTGTATTATCCCGCCCTCCGGGCGCACAGGCTGATGGAGGAATGCCGCGGGAAAGTGCTTGACGCCTTAAACGCCCGGGAACACCGGGTGATTTTTACCCCCGGGGGCACCTATTCCAACAACCTGGCCCTTTTCGGCAGCCTCAGGCAGGACAGGAGCCGGGTGAAAATCGCGGTCACGAGCGTGGAGCACCCCTCCGTGCTCGCCTGCGCCCAGAAACTGGAGACCGAGGGCGCGCAGGTCACGTACCTGCCCGCGGAAGAGACCGGCAGCGTGAGCCTTGACGCGGTAAAACAGGCGCTCACCGAAGGCCTGGACCTGCTGAGCGTGATGCAGGTCAACAACGAGACCGGCGCCGTTAATCCCGTATCCGAAATAGTAAAGCTGCGCGACGCCCTGTGTCCCGACTGCCTTATCCACGTGGACGGCGTGCAGGGCTTTTTAAGGGAAGACATATCGCTTAAGGGCGTGGACATGTACACTCTGTCCGCCCACAAGATACACGCGCTCAAGGGCACAGGCGCGCTGGTGGTGTCCAAACGCGTGCACTTAAAGCCTCTGATATACGGAGGCGGCCAGGAGGGCGGGCTGCTGAGCGGCACCGAGAACACTCCCGGCATCACGGCGCTGGGCGCCGCCATGGATGAGATGCTGGCGGACACCGGCATGCGGCAGCGCGTGGAAGCGCTCAAAAACCTGCTTAAAGACGATATCGTCCGCCTTGTTCCCTGGGCGCGGGTCAATTCCCCGGAAAACGGGGCGGCGCACATACTCAACATCTCTTTCCCCGGCGTGAACAGCGAGACGCTGCTGCACGCCCTGGAGGAGGACGGCATCTGCGTGGGCAACGGCTCCGCCTGTTCCGCCAAGGGCAGGAAGGGCTCAAAGGTGCTGCTTGCCATGGGCCTGGGGGACAGGATCGCCCAGAGCGCCCTGCGCTTCAGCCTCTGCCGCTTCACCACCCGGGAAGAGATAGAGCTTACCGCCCAAAAAGTCAGCGAGAAAGCCGCGCTGCTGGTCAGGTACCAGCGGCGGTAAATAAGAACGCTTTCACGTCACCTCCCGACCGTACGAAAGGAGCGCGCACCATGAAGAAACTGCTTTCCCTGTTTACCGTTCTGGCGCTGCTCGCCTGCGCCGCCTTCGCGGAAGGCGCCAAAGGCGAAGTCTATTCCGACGATTACTACTCCTTCACTTACCCGGCCTCCTGGAGCCTGGACACCGCCGCCAACGGCGACATCGTGCTTCTGTCCCCCGACGGGAACAGCGGCATACTCACCTTCTGCGTGTTCCAGAACTATATCACCCTGACCGGCGACTCCGTTCAGGACACGGAGATCATACAGTCCTGGTTGGACAGCTATTCCGGCCCGAACCTGGAAATGAACGGCGAGTACGAGTACGTGGAGGTCGCGGGGCTCAAGGGCTACCGCCTGTTCGGCTCCTGGAAAGCCACGGGCGACACGGCGCACTGCGTGCTGCTTACGGGAGACACCCACCTGGCGGGTTTCGTGCTGATAGGCGAACAGGCTATAGAGATATCCGAAGCGCTGCTGGGCAGTATCGAGCTCAGGTACGATTTCCTTCAGGGCGCCGCGCGGGAAGGGTATCTTACCTGGAGCAACGACCTTATCTCCGTCGATTATCCCGACACGTTCTCCCTTATGGACACGGGCTCGGGCGTGCTGTTCTCCGATCCCAAGGTCCAGAACAACGCCTACGCGGTGACCGTGTATCCCATAGATTTTGATTATGACGACATGTACGCCGAACAGTTCGCCGCCATGGTGCTGCCCAAGTCCACCGGCATACAGGCCGACCCGCATACCGAGACCATAGACGGCCGCGTGTTCGGCGTGATAAAGGGCGAGGTGTCCGGCGCCGGTCTGGCGCTGTACCTGACCGGCAGGGGCAAGACCGTGGTGGGCGTGCTGTTCATAGGCAGCGGCGTCACAGAGATCGCCGAGGACGTGCTCGCCTCGCTGGTCATCAAATAATAAACTACCCGAAAGGCGCAAAATGAGAGAAGTACTTCTGGTCCGCTTCGGCGAGGTCCATTTGAAGGGCCTGAACCGCCCCTATTTCCTTAAGACCCTGGTGGACGACATCAGGAAAACGCTGGGCGAGGGCCGGGTGTGGCTGAGCGAGGGCCGCATATACGTAAGCGATTTTCCGGACATGGAGGAGGCCATAGACAAGGTCAAAAACGTGTTCGGCGTATATTCCGTGTCCCCGGCGGTTGAGATGGAAAAGGACCTGGACGCCATACTCGCCAAGGCCGCCGAAATGATGAAGGACGTAAAGGGCTCCTTCAAGGTCATCTGCCGCAGGAGCGACAAGTCCTTCCCCCTGAACTCCCAGGTGCTGGCGGGCGTCGCGGGAGAAAGAATACTGGAGGCCAACCCCTCCCTGACCGTGGACGTGCACCGTCCCCAGACCGAGATGTGGATAGAGATCCGCGACCGCGCCTACCTGTGCAACCGGGAGATAATGGGCGCGGGCGGGCTGCCCATGGGCACCGCGGGGCGGGGCATGCTGCTGCTTTCCGGCGGCATAGATTCCCCCGTGGCGGGTTACCAGATAATGCGCCGGGGCGTGCACCTGCAGGCGATCCACTTCGCCTCCCCGCCCTACACCAGCGCGTTCGCCCGGGACAAGGTGCTGTCCCTGGCCAGACTGACCGGCGGTTACCAGTACGGCATGAAGGTGCACATAGTGCCCTTCACCAGGCCCCAGCTGGAGATACACGAAAAGTGCGAGGAAGGCCTGGGCACCGTGATAATGCGCCGCTTCATGATGCGCATCGCCGCCAAAGTGGCCGAAAACGAGCGCTGCAGCTGCCTGGTCACCGGCGAGAGCATCGGCCAGGTGGCCTCCCAGACGCTGGAAGCCATGATGTGCACCGAAAATGTCACTCTCATGCCCGTGTTCCGCCCGCTTATCGGCATGGACAAGCTGGAGATAATCCGCATCGCCGAAAGGATAGGCACCTACGAGACCTCCATACTCCCCTACGAGGACTGCTGCACCGTGTTCACCCCCCGCCACCCCGTGACCAAGCCCCGGCTGGACAAGGTAGAGAAGGAAGAAAGCAAGCTGGACGTGGAAAAACTGGTAAACGAAGCCGTGGCGGGCACGGAAGTGGAGTACGTATAGCTTAAAAACATGACTGTACCTGAACTGCTCAACAATCTCACAAACGATCCCGGCTTCATGGCCAACGTGGAGTGCCTGCGCACCCTGCCGGCGAACCCCGCCTGCTACGCGCCTTTTCCCCAGACGCTGGACCAGCGGATAATTGAAGTGCTCAGGCAGCGGGGCATCACCCAGCTGTACTCCCACCAGGCGCGGGCACTGGGACTGGCGTTCCAGGGGAAAGACCTGGTAGTGGTCACGCCCACCGCCTCCGGCAAGACGCTGTGCTACAACCTGCCGGTGCTGTCTTCCATACTAAAAGACCCCTCCGCCCGGGCGCTGTACCTGTTCCCCACCAAGGCGCTCTCCAGCGACCAGGTGGCGGAGCTCTACGGCATGATAGAGGCGCTGGGCGAGGATATAAAGGCCTTCACCTACGACGGAGACACCCCCGCTTCCGCCCGCACCGCCATACGCCAGGCGGGCCACGTGGTGGTGACCAACCCCGACATGCTCCACCAGGGCATACTGCCCCACCACACCCGCTGGGTCAAGCTGTTCGAGAACCTTAAATACGTGGTGATAGACGAGATCCACGCCTACCGGGGCGTGTTCGGCAGCAACCTGGCCAACGTGATACGCCGCTTAAAGCGCATCTGCGCGTTCTACGGCGCGGATCCCACCTTCATCTGCTGCTCCGCCACCATCAAAAACCCCGGCGAGCTGGCCGCGGTGATGACCGGGCGGGACGTGACCGTGGTGGACAACAACGGCGCGCCCCAGGGCAAACGCCACGTGATATTCTACAATCCCCCGGTGGTGAACAGGCAGCTGGGCATCCGCGCGGGCAGCATACCCGAGACCCGGAAGATCTGCTCCCGCCTGCTCAGGGACGGGGTCAAGACCATCGTGTTCGGCAAAAGCCGCCTGACCGTGGAGGTTCTCACCCGCTACTTAAAAGACGAGGTGCGCGACCCCATAGGCAACGCGGGCCGCGTAAGGGGCTACCGGGGCGGCTACCTGCCCACATTGAGGCGCGAGATAGAGACCGAGCTCAGAAGGGGCGGCGTGGACATGGTGATCTCCACCAACGCCCTGGAGCTGGGCATAGACATAGGCCAATTGGACTGCTGCGTGATGTGCGGCTATCCCGGCACCATCGCCTCCACCCGCCAGCAGGCGGGGCGTGCGGGGCGGCGGCAGGCGGAGAGCCTTACCATACTCGTGGGCTCCTCCAACCCCCTTGACCAGTACATAATGAGCCATCCGGACTTCTTTTTCGACCAGTCCCCGGAGATGGCGTTCATAAACCCCGACAACCTGTACATACTGCTCAACCACTTAAAGTGCGCTTCCTACGAGCTGCCCTTCGAGGAGGGCGAAACGTTCGGCGGGTTCGGGGAAACGGGCGAACTGCTTTCCTACCTTGAAGACCAGAACATACTGCGCAAGGTGTCCGGCAAGTGGTACTGGATGGCGGAGGAGTTCCCCCAGGCGGGCATAAACCCGCGTTCCGCGTCCGACCAGAACTTCGTTATCATCGACATCACCGACCCCAAGCATCACCGGGTAGTGGGCGAAATGGACCGCTTTACCGTGCCCATGCTGCTGCACAAGTACGCTATCTACATGCACGAGGGCCAGCA
>JAEEGL011517181.1_pt1 | contig 65399 bp, 36 predicted proteins | sample 9134231 | NCBI WGS metagenome assembly JAEEGL01 (sample SAMN16246548, study PRJNA631951) | gut metagenome | biome: gut microbiome; feature: rumen; material: fiber-attached | host: Bos | place: Iran: Karaj | collected 2018-10
ACACGTTGAATAGTGTCGTTTATATGCCCAATAATTCTCATCAATAAATCTTAAAACCTCTTATAATATTAGTTGCAAAAATAGCAAAAAAGTAACACCAAAAACCAAAGATTTAACAAAATAATTTGTAATCAACTAATACACAATAAAGTGATTTTGCACTTTTAACAATGCCACCGATGCCCCAACACACCCCCCACCAGGCACCTGCTCGCCCCCACCCGTCACCCTCACATGCCCCCCGAAGAGATGGAAACACGAATGGCTGTGGATTATCCATCAATTGCAGGCAAAAAAAATTTGTTGTGGCATACTATGGGCAAAAATACGCCGTTGACACAGTATGTTTTGGATGTTCTTTCTTAATGCCGTGAACGGGCGCGTGGTGCGCACGCTTTCTTCGAAAATTTTTCGTCTCTAATTCTAGAGTAATTCTAGCCAAACTCTAGGGGTACTAGCAGGTACATAGTATGTTGCCAGTATCTTGCCAGTAGGTAACTGGTAGGTGACAATTGGGTGGCTATTAGGTGACGCGGAGCCGGCTGGAATCTAATAAAACTGCCCTGTGGCGGCGTCTTTGGCGGCCACAGGGCAGGGGGATTGCGGCAAGGGCTGTGGTGAGCCCTTGGAAGGATTAGTTCAATCCGAGTTTCTTCTTGACGAGGGGCATCAGGTCGTCGCTGTCGGGTTGGTAGAGCAGGGCTCCTGTGCCGGAATCGAAGACGTAGGAGTAGCCGTTCTCCTTGGCCACGTCGTTGATGGCTTGCTTGGCACGGTCGACGATGGGCTTAAGAAGTTCGGTCTGACGTTCTTGCAGCTTCTTTTGGGCTGTCTGCTGGAACTCCTCGATGCGGGCGCTCAAATCCTGGATCTGCTTCTGTTGCGACTCCTTGATGAGGTCGGACCAGCCGGCTTGCTTCTCCTGATATTCGTTGTATTTCTTCTCCAGTTCCCCTTGCATGGCTTTCAGCTGGTCTTCCAGCTCGGTCATCTCTTTCTGCAACACGGCTTGGGCGGAGTCCTTGCCGGGCATTATCTGCATGAGGTCGTTGGAGTTGATGTGTCCCAGTTTGAGGGTCTTCTGTGCGAAAGCGTTGCCGCCCAAGGCAATCAGGGCGGTCATCAATACGATTAAATGCTTTTTCATGTTGAAGGTTTGCTTATTTGTTTGTTTTGTTAATTTACGTTGTGGGCTCTCCCTGCGGCGTGGTTAGAAGGCCTTGTTCAGTTCGGGGTTGGCCGGTTTCTTCTTGCCGGAGGGGTCGGTGGTGGTGTCGTTGCTGTTGGCTTTGTAGCCCATGAGTTCCAGCACTTGGTCGCTGATGTCGTATTTGGCGCTGGCGAAGAGCACGGTGGCGGAGGCGGATTTGTCGAACACAAAGGCATAGCCCTTCTCGTTGGCTACGCGCTCGATGGTGCTGTAGACGCGCTCCTGCAGCGGTTTGAGCATCTCTTCGCGTTTCTTGTCGAGGTCGCCGCCGTTGCCGAAGCGTTTGCGCTGCAGCTCTTTGGCGTCTTTCTCTTTGTTGACTATCTCGTCTTCGCGCTTGCGTTTCAGGTTGTCGGGCAGCAGGTAGGCCTCCTGCTGGTAGGTCTTGTACATCTTGTCGATTTCGACGAATTTGGCTTCCAGCTCTTTCTGCCATTCTGTGGCCTGTTTGTCGAGCTGGCTCTGCATCTGCGTGTATTCGGGGATGTTGTTGAAGATGTATTCTGTGTTGACGCAGGCATATTTCTGTGCGTGCGCTCCCAGCGTCAGGGCGGAGAGGAGGATGGATAATGCGATGATTTTTTTCATATTGAGGATGTGTTATCTGTTTTTTTCTAATCGATGGATTGTCCGATGCTGAAGTGGAACTGGCTGCCGCCGTTGTTGCCGTCGAAGCCGTAGCCCCAGTCGATGCCGATGAGTCCGAACATGGGCATGAAGAGGCGCACGCCGAGGCCGGCGGAGTTGTACATGCGGAACGGCTGGAACTCTTTGATGCTGCTCCACGAGTTGCCGCCTTCCATGAATCCGAGCACCCAGATGGTGGCCGAGGCGCTCTCGATGATGGGTTGGTGCAGCTCCATGGTGAAGCGGTCGAACACTGCGGCGCCGCCGTCGGGGTTGAGCGAGTTGTTCTGGTAGCCGCGCAGCGGTATCACTTCGCGGCCGTCGAGCACCCACGTGGAGAGGCCGTCGCCGCCCAGGTAGTAGCGTCCGAAGGGGGCGAGTCCTATGTCGTCGTTGAAGTAGCCCATGTAGCCGAAGCGGAAGCGGGCGTTGAGCACCACATCGCCCACCAGGTTGAGCATCCATGAGCCGCGCAGGTTGATTTTATAGTACTCCAGCCATTTGTATTTCTCTTCGTTGGTGGCGCTGCTGTAGTCCTTGCCGTTGAGCAGCGAGTAGGGCGGGGTGACGTAGCCGGAGATGGAGAATTCCGAGCCGCTGCGGGTGTAGATGGGCGAGTCGTAGGAGTTGCGCCCTATGGTCAGCCCGTAGGAGATGTCGTTGGAGGTGCCGTTGGTGAACAGGTTGTTGAGCAGCGAGTAGTTGTTGAGTATGTAGTGTTTGTAGGTGATGCCGTGGGAGAGGGTGAAGTAGTCGTCGGGCCATTTGAGGCGTTTGCCCAGCGACACGCCGGCGCCGAGTATCATCATGCTGTAGTATTTGGCGTCGTCTTTGTCGTAGAGGTAGCCGTTGCTGTAGAAGTTGTCGTAGAGCGACACGCTGAGCGACTGCGGGCGTCGTCCGCCGAGCCAGGGTTCGGTGAAGGAGATGTTGCCGGCGTAGTAGTAGGTGCCGTTGGTGGTGAAGTTGAGGCCGAGTTTCTGTCCGTCGCCGGCGGGCAGCGGGTTCCAGGCCTTTTTGTTGAAGATGTTGCGCGCCGAGAAGTTGTTGAGTTGGATGCCCACCTGCCCGATAATCATGCCGCTGCCGTAGCCGCCCTGCAGCTGCAGTTGGCTGGTGGAGTTCTCTTCCACTTTGTAGAGTATGTCGACGGTGCCGTCTTCGGGGTTGGGTTTCGGCTCGGGGATGAGGGTCTCTTCTTTGAAGTAGTTGAGCGTGACCAGTTCGCGGCGGCTGCGTATCACGGCGTCGCGGCTGAAGAGGTCGCCGGGGCGGGTGTGCAGTTCGCGCATGATGATTCTGTCGTTGGTCACGGTGTTGCCTTCCACCATGACGTTACGTATGCGGGCTTGCTTGCCCTCGACGATGCGTATCTCGATGTCGATGGAGTCGTTCTCCACGGCTGTCTCCACGGGTGTGGCGCGGAAGAAGAGGTAGCCGTTGTCCATATAGAGCGACGTGATGTCGGTGCCGCTGGGGTTGTAGGTGAGGTTGGTTTCGAGGGTGGTCTTGTTGTAGGGGTCGCCTTTGTTGATGCGCAGGTGGCGTGCGAGGAGTTCGGAGGGGTAGACGGTGTTGCCTGCGAAGGCGATGTCGCGGAAGTAGAATTTCTCGCCTTCATGGACTTTTATCTTCACCTTCATGCGGTCTTGCTTGGTCTTCTTGCCGAGTTGTTCGGGTGCGACCATGTAGTTGGTGTCGCTGATGATGCGTGCGTCGCGGTAGCCGAGTTCGTTGTAGAGGGTGATGATGTTGTCGAGGTCTTCCTGGAAGTCGGCGTCGCGGTATTTGGAGCGTTTCCAGAATCCGCTTGTCCAGAAGAAGAGTTTCTTGGCGTAGTGCACGTCGTGGGTCTTCTTCATCTTGCGCAGTATCTTGTTGGTTGGCACCTGTGTGTTGCCTTCCAGGATGAGGGAGTCTATCTTCACGCGTTTGCCTCGGTGCACGTTGTAGGTGACCACCACTTGGTTGTCCTTGCCGTCTGTGGTGTCGGGGGTTGTGGTGGTGTTGACTTCCACGTTGGAGAATCCTTTTTCGAGGTAGTAACTGCGGATGATGTTGGTGGTGGTCTGCAGCATGTTCTCGGTCACTACGTCACCGGTGGCGATGTTCATGTCGTCGCGCAGTTTCTTGGCGTCGTCGCCTTTCACGCCTTTGATGGCAAACTTGAGCAGTTTGGGTCGTTCGCGCAGCACTATCTTGAGAAACACCTTGTCGCCCTGGATGCGTGTGACCACTATCTTCACGTCTTCGAACAGCCCTTGTTTCCACAGGTTGTCGATGGCGGTCGAGATTTTGTCGCCGGGTATGGCTACTTTGTCGCCCACCTGCAGTCCTGCCACCATGAGCACCATGCGGTGGTCGAGGCGGTCGGCGTTCTCGATGGTGATGCCGCCTATCTCGTATTGCTTGGGGGTGAGGTAGTCTATATCGTATTGCTGCTCGCCGCCGATGACCACCTGGCCTTGTGCGCCGACTGTGGCACAGACCATTGCGATGGCCGACAGGAGCAGTAGTATGCGTTTTTGGTGTTTCATTATCGCGATTCGATTAGTCAGATAACTCGTTTTCTTGAAAAATATTGCTTTTGTCCGTTGGCGGAATCAAATCAGTTCGTGTTTCGGGTGGGTTGCTTTACGGGTTGTTCGGGTCTTTTGTCGCTTTTCTTTGGGTTTTCTTTCGTTCTGCCTTGGGTTTTCTTTGGCTTCTCCTTGTGTCTTCCTTGTATCTTCCTTGTATCTTCCTTGTGTCTTCTTTGGGTCTTCTCTTGGGTTACATTGGGGTTTCTCTTGGGGTTCTCTTGGGTTTGTTTGGGTTTGGGTGGTCCATGGGTTCGCCTATGGGTTGCCGAGGGTTCGCCTCTGAGCTGCCTATGATTTCGCCTCTGGGTTGCCTCTGAGTTGCCTCTGAGTTGCCTCTGGGTTTCTATGGGTTTTCTCTGAGTTTTTCATTTGGGTTGTTCCACTTGTTCGCCTGTTTTGCCGAAGCGCCGTTGGCGGCTCTGGTATTCGACGAGGGCTTCGTAGAAGTGTTCCTTGCGAAAGTCGGGCCACAGCAACGTTGTGAAATAGAACTCGGTATAGGCCATCTGCCATTGGAGGAAGTTGCTGGTGCGCTGTTCGCCGCCGGTGCGTATCAGCAGGTCGGGGTCGGGGAAGTCGCGGGTGGCGAGGTATTGGCGCAGGGTTTCCTCGGTGATGTCTTGGGGGCCGAGCCGTCCCGCCTGGCTGTCGGCCACGATGGCGCGCAGGGCCTCTTTGATTTCCCAGCGCGAGCTGTAGCTGAGGGCCAGTATCAGGGTGAGGCCTGTGTTGGCGGCGGTGTCGTCGATGCAGAGGTGCAGTTTCTCGCGCGAGCGTTGGGGCAGCCGCTCCATGTCGCCGATGGTCAGCAGGCGTATGTTGTTTTTCATCAGCGTGGGGGTCTCCTCGCGGATGGCTTTGACAAGGAGTTCCATCAGCCCGTCGACCTCCTCCTTGGGGCGGTTCCAGTTCTCGGTCGAGAAGGTGTACAGCGTCAGGTAGCGCACGCCCGTCTCGGCGGCGGCTTCCACGGCGTCGCGCACGGCCTGGATGGCGTGCTGGTGGCCGTATAGGCGGCGTTGCGCCTGGGCCTGTGCCCAGCGGCCGTTGCCGTCCATGATGATGGCCACGTGCTGCGGCACACGGCTTCTGTCTATGTCTGATAGCGTTGCCATATCGTTGTGTTTTTGTTGCACGTCAATGTTTCATGTCGCACCGTTTCTTGCCCACGAACCAGAACACCTTGTCGAGCCGGAAACTGACATAGGCGTTGAGGTAGGCGTACCAGTCGTCGAGTGAGTCGTCGCCGCGTTCAATGCCCACGGCGTTCACGTAGCCCTCCACCACCTCGCCGCTGCGGTCGGCCAGCAGGGCGGCCTCGCCGTCGCTGTGGTAGCGGTTCAGCAGTTCGCTGCCCACGTAGGTGGTGCTCACGTCGTCAAGGTAGTCGGTCCACGTCTTGCGAAAGCCGTATTCCACGCCGAAAGTGAGCATGTCGTTGGGTTTGACGCGGAAGCCCACCCCGAAAGGCATCATGGGTGCCGTCAGCGCATAGGGCTGTCGGTCGGGGTACTCGTTGGAGCCCTGCCCCTCGGTGCGCAAGGGTTGCAGGGCCACTTCCACCACCTCGCCCGAGCCGTTGGTGTATTGTGCGGTCGGGTTGAAATGGAACATTCCCACGCCGCCGAAGATGTAGGGCGTCCAGCGATACTGCCGCTCGGCCGTGCTGAAAGGCAGGAAGTTGAACTCCACCCGCAGCGACGCCTCGTAGATGTGGCTGCGGAAACTCAGGTTGCGGCGGGCTATATAGTCGGGGTTGCCGCCCTCCACCGTGCCGTAGGCGCCGTCCACGCGCAAACTCCATCGGTTGTCGATGAGGTAGCGCACCGTGGCGCCGTAGCCCATGTTGAGTTTGCCCAGCATGCTCTGGTGGTTCAGGTCGCCCAGATAGTTCATCCCTCCTGCGTTGAGGCCGATGCTGATTTGGCGCAGCGTCAGCTGTCCACGGCTTGCAAACGAGGTCAGGCAGACGAACAGCAGAAAAGGCAGAAGGCGTTTCATGGGGAGTGGTAAATGTGTTTTTGGGTGTTTAGAATGCTATCGACCAGCAGATTCCGTCGGCCTGCATCAGGTAGTCGCGTTTGGAGTAGGGGGTCGACTTGGTGGTGCGCGTAGCATACACATAGCCCGTCAGCATCACCACCGTCTTTTGGTCGGGGGTCAGCAGCGTGTAGTTCACATAGGGGCCTCCCATGAAGTCGCCGAACGTGCGCCACATGCCGCGGGTCTCTATGCAGTACTGCCCGGCCATCGTCACCTGCTGCCGTGCCGCGTCAACACGGCGCTCGGTGCCCATGTAGCTGTTCTCTGCCGGGGCGGGCACATGCTGTTTCATCATCGTGTCGAGGTTGCGCAGGATCTCCTTCTCCTCGAATACCGCCTTGTCCTTGTAGGGCATCGTCTTCACCAGTACTCCCACGCCGAAGTCCTTGGTTTCCTTGCGAATCCATGCAAAGTCGTCGGTCATCTTGGCTATCTCGAACTCGTCCGACACGGTGAGCGTGAATCCGAAGTTCTCCTTGATGCGGTTCATCACATCGGGCGCCCTCATGCTGTTGAAGGCCTTGATGACGCGCCGACGGTCGGCCATGCGCATATCGTTGATTATCATTGGGGCGCACTTGGTCAGGAACGAGTCGAGCGCGTGGCGGTCCTTCATCGCGAAATCGTAGACCACCTGCGGGGCTGCCCACTTGTCGTTGCTTTTGTAGACCTTGTTGGGGTTCTCGGGGTTGATGTCGCAGATGATGATGTTGCGATGCGCTTGGAACATCTCGGCGTTGTTGAACGACGACGGGGGGATGTTGACTACGTCAAAGATGGGTTCCGGCATGAGAAAACCCTCCTGCGGGCATCGGAACAGCGAGTCGATGAGCAGTTTGGTGGAGCCGCTGTAGACCGTCTTGTCGGCTACGAGCAACATCTCGAGCGTTTTGCCCGAGGATCCCTTTTTCCCTTGCGCTGGTCTTTCTTTACTGCCGCACGACACCATCATCGACGCGGCTGTCAGCGCCACAAACAATAACATCGTTGTCTTTTTCATAGTCCTTATTTATAAATAATAAAATAATAATCAGTTGTTTCGGTGCGAGCCCACTTCACCAATTACCCTACAAAGATACAAAATCTTCTTATCTTTGCAGAGTTTTTTTTCGATTTTGTCTTTTTCGAGTGATCTTGCGCTACCCTTGTTCCCTGTCGCCACATTCAAGTCCTATCGGGCTCTTTGGCCGAAAAATGCCTTGATGGCTTCGCCAACGGGCGTCTGCGGCATCCGTAGGTCGCTGCAAGCATGATGGTTATCGTAGTATTCCCGCACCAGTAGCTGGCGTACGTTACGGGTGGAGAGTTGTGTGCGCCACCCGCAGAGGCGCAGCAGGTCGCCGATGCGTCCCGCCAGACGTACCAGCCCATTGGGTAGGGTGACGATGCGCTGCCGGTAGCCACATACCATACTTTCAAGTTGATAGAACTCCTTTAAACTCATATTCTGTCCCGTCAGCAGGTAGCGCTCCCCGTGCCGTCCCAGGGTAAGGGCGTTGACAATGGCCGCCGCTGCGTCGCCTACATGGATAAAACTCTTACCTCCTTGCGGCACAGCCATTAACGGCTTTCTGTAGCCCGCCAGCAGTAGTTGTCCGCTGCTGGGTTTGAAGTCGTACGGTCCCAACATAAACCCGGGGTTGACGACGACGACGTGCCAGTCGGGATGCCGCCGTGCTGCCGACAGAACAATCTCTTCGCCAGCCAGTTTACTCTGCGCGTAGAACGATTCCTTGAAGGGGCTCTCCATGGCGTCTGTCTCCGTGGCTGCCTTTTCCGGCGTGCCGTAGCCGATGGTATTGGCTGTGCTGACATGCACCAACGTTCTGATTCCATGATATTCCATCGTCTCCACCACCCTTTGGCAGCCGTCGCGGTTCACGGGGAGGTAATCCTCCAGGCGCAGCAGCCCCATATCGGTTGTGCCGGTGCAGTTGACCACGGCGTCGCTGCCTTGTGCCGCCTGCGATAGGGTAGCGGCATCCAGAAAGGTTCCTTGTATCACCGATAGTTTGTTTGTCCCTGTGGTATCTGCAAGTTCTTTGAAATCATGTACGTTGTGTCGCACAATAAGTACTACCGAATGCCCCTCGTCAAGTAGCCGCCGCAGCACATTCTGCCCCAGGAAGCCGTTCCCACCAAGCAATAACACTTTCATGACCTATAAAACGCAGATGTGCAGCTATTATTATATCGTGATGTTTCCCTGCCGTCAATACCTTGTCCGTGCGGCATTTCCTCCACGACGCAATAATCTGCAGGAGTTAACGTTTTTTATTTTGTATTGAATAAAAAGTAGTATCTTTGCATTGTACTTTGTGCTTGTTATGTTCTGCAAGAAAATGCATAACTGTTTGAGAAGAGCGGCTTTGCTGCTGTGGATGGCAGTGTGCCTTGCCCCTTTGGCAGCATGGGCTGACCGCGATACCACAGCGACCGTCGCATCGGATTGTGGCAGGTACTACTGGGGCGTAGCCGACGACACGCTGCACTCCTCGGGAGTCTACTGGGACACCGTTGTTTCGGGTACGGATACCCATTATTATCAGTTGACGCTCACCATATATCCCACCAAAGACACCACCCTCGTGCGCAACGTCTGCGACAGTATGCCGTGGATTTCAGGTACCTACACTGTCTCGGGCACTTACGTCGATTCGCTCAAAACGACCAATAACTGCGACAGCATTGTCCGGCTGATACTTACCATTTCCCGTACCAAAAAGACTATTGTGACGGACACGGTATGCCGGGGAAGTGTGTATGGCAGATTTGGTTTTTACGTCAATACCGCTTCTTTACCAGGAAACTACACCCAAACGAACTATCTGCGTTGTGCACAGCCACCAAGGTGCGACAGCATATCCACGTTACGGCTCTTCATCAGGGAGCATTCTACGGACACTGTCAGTATAAGTAGTTGCACCCCATATACGTGGCATCTCGTCGGACTCGACAGCTCTGTGGTCACACGAGGGCCTATAGCTGTCGATAGCAGCATCTCGGCGGTGATTCGCAATGTGGTGCAGTGCGACAGTACGGTAGTGTTGAATTTCACACGGTTATATCCCACCGGCTCTTATTGGACGGACACCGCCTGCGACGCATACCTTTGGCATGGGGACTCTTATCTCGTCGACAGCACGTTGCGCGACACGTTGACCAACGTGGTGGGTTGTGACAGTGTGGTGCATCTGAACATCCATATCAAACGCAGTACTGAGGGCGACACCAGTGCAACTGCCTGCGACTCCTATAGTTGGCATGGTGTCGACTATACGGCATCGGCAACCATAGACACCTTCCACTATATCAATGCTGTGGGGTGTGACAGTGCTGTACTGTTTTATCTTACAGTGCATTACAGCACATGTAGTACCAAGACTATCGACGCCTGCGAGAGATATACATGGCGCAACGTCATATACACCACTTCGGGTACCTATTCTTATGATACACTGAATGCTGACGGGTGCAGGCATACCAATATTCTGCAATTGCGAATCCATCACAACGACACCGCCGATGTGCACGACACCGTGATGGGCTGTTATGTATGGGATAACGGCGACATTACCTACTCGGATACGATATATCTGTATGAAGACGTGGACGTTCACGGCTGCGATAGCATGAGTTGGATTCATGTGCATATCGTCTACCCAGACAATTTCTATCCGCCTGAGATAGTGCTCTATGGCCATGTGCTGATGGTGAACCACAATCCGCGTTATGCAAATGCTGGACGAGTAGATTATTGGGGCTATCGCTGGTACCGTGATGGACAGGAAATCATCGGTGCCATTGAGGATTACCTGCCCTTGTCGCGAACCACCAGCCGTTACTATGTGATGGTTCCCACCTCACCTATGCTCAATATCTGGATTCCGTCGAACACTATCAATATGGCGGGCATCGCCACACCGCAGGATGATGCCATGCTGCAATTGTCGCCGAATCCTGTGACCTGCGGCGGGACGGTTACTCTTTCCTGGGCTGACGATGATATGGCAATATCGCCCGTCTACATAGATGTTTATGACCTGCAGGGCAAGAAGACGAATTGCTACCGTGCGGATACTTCTTCGTTGACGATTAGTGCTCCCGAGGTGCCAGGCGTTTACCTTTTGCGCGTGTTTACTATGGATGGGAAAAGTGCTGTCCGCAAACTTGTTGTCAAATAATATGCTCCGTCATTCTTCCACTACCACAAACATCCACATCGCCAAAACCGTATTGTTGGCGTTGATATCAGTATGTTTGGCGTGGCCAGCTGCGGCGCAGCGGAAAACCCACAAAGAGGAGTTGCTGCTTCGTGACGGACATCATATCAGCATCGGTAGTCGTCTCGGCATAGCTGGCTTGTTGATTGACAGCCGTTTCAAAGGCAATACCATGACGGGCTATGGTGCAGCGGCCGACCTTGCCTACTCCTACTTTATCACTACCCAGATAGGCATCCGTACAGGTATCAATATCTGTGCATTTGGTAGTTCCTATCGTGGCAGCGACCTCGTCACCGAGTCGAGTTTCCTGGACGGCTACCGCGACAGCAAAGTTATCTATGATGCCAATTTTCGGGCTTCTACCCCACGAGCCAACGAGGAGTTTGCTTGTAGCTACTACGAGATTCCTCTCCAGTTGGCATGGCGTGGCGACCATTGGTATCTTAACAGCGGCGTTAAATTCGCCATCCCTCTCAAAATCACCTCTACATATTCCTATGCCGCTTCGAAAATCAACTATATAGGCAGCCATGAGTTGCTCAACTACGAAACCCTTGACATCGAATGGGGCAACTATCCAGCCCAAAGCGGCAGCACGGAGATATACAGCAGTCACGCCGCTGACAACGTGCTGAATCCAGAATTTCTGACGTTGTCGTTTGAAGGGGGCTTCCGCGCAGGATGCACCTGCGGACACTCATGGGTGTTGGGTGTCTATTTCGATTACTCCATCAATCGTGTGGATATTTCAACCAACGATCCTTTGGTACGTGTGTCCCAAGGCCCCCGATACAGCCATGCGGTGAGTGTTCTCAACTCGAGTGTCGTCGACCATCTGCGTTTGGGTGACTATGGGGTGAAGCTTCAATATGAATTTAGCGTCAAACAGCGCTCTAACAAGCATGGCGGCCACGCTCCCAGTGCCGTCAAGTTCGGTGGCGGCTCTCGATTGGGTGGATTTTAGCCATGAAGCATCTGTTGTCGAAAAGCCGCTACATTAGGGGACTGCAATGTACAAGGGCATTATACTTGGATACTTTCTGCCCTGAATTGGCTCGAGTGAGTTATGAGACACGACAGAAATTCGCCGTAGGGCGTTCGTTCGAGCGCATGTTCAAAGACACTTTTCCCGATGGTATTGACATCAGCCAGCAACTGAAAGGCCGTATCGACCGTTATGCCGACCTCACCACCGAATTGTTGAAACAGGAGGGGGCTGTATCAATCTTTGAGGCGGGATTCTGCTATGACGGTGTGCTTGTTTTGGCCGATGTTCTACATAAGTCGGCTGACGGCACCATCGATGTCTATGAGGTCAAAAACACGAGCCACGTCACCTCTGTCATCCGAAACGATGTCTACGTCCAATATTATGTAATCAGTCATTGCATAGATAATCTGCATGGATTCAGTGTTGTGTATCGTGGCGAACATAGCGGGACGGAGTCGGTTCCTGATTTTTGCTATGAGGATCTCACAGAAGAAGCAGTGTTGCAGCAGGAGATTGTATGCAAGAATGTTGCCGCATTCAAGGAGGTGCTGTGCGGCATGGAGCCATCCATGGAAATGGGCGCTCAGTGCGACACCCCGTACGAATGTCCGTACAAGCAATACTGTCGTGGTGAAATGGCTGTGCAGACAAATTTACAAATATAATCCTTCAACAATTATCAACTATATGATTCCACGTATATTACTTCCTGGCCGTACTTCAGCTCTCAGTTCGCTGAACCGTCTCTTGAAGAACAGTAGATACCAAGGTGCAAAATACTTCATTCTGTTGGATGAAAATACATACAATCAGTGTCTACCGCTACTGATATCACATGTATCGGCACTGGAGGAGGCCGAATTGCTGGAGGTGCCTGTTGGGGAGGAGGCCAAAACCATTGAGACGGCTACCCAATTGTGGGGCGCGTTGTTGGATAGTCATGCCGACCGTAATGCCGTCATCCTCAATCTGGGAGGTGGGTGCGTCAGTGATTTGGGTGGCTTTGTGGCTGCTGGCTATAAGCGTGGCGTCCGCTTCGTTAATGTCCCTACCACATTGGTGGCTATGGTTGATGCCGCCATTGGAGGCAAGACGGCTGTCAATCTTGAAGGGGTGAAAAATCAAGTGGGGTTTTTCTATCAACCAGATGCAATATGCATAGAACCAGCATTTCTTGATACTTTGCCGTCTGCTGAACTGTCTTTGGGGTTGTGGGAGATGCTTAAGACATTTGCCCTCGCCAACCCATTGCAGTACCACACCCTCTGTCGGCAGATGGTTGCGGGAAATGTTGCGCTGACGGACGAGATGATTAAAGAATGCGTCAATATCAAAAGCAACATCGTTCGACAAGACCCCACTGAGCATGGTATCAGGAAGATGCTGAATTTTGGCCACACTTTCGGGCATGCCATCGAGGCCTATAGCCATCTTCCGCACGGTACGGCCGTAGGGTTGGGGATGTGGTGTTCATTCTATCTGTCTTACAGAAAGATGGGTTTGGATAAAGAAATCCTTGACGCCTATACGGAGACGTTGAAGTCGTCCGTCAGTGTGCCCCGTTATTCTTTAAAGGACACAGAACCGATTCTTCAGTACATGCGGAAGGATAAGAAGAATTTTGATGAGTTGATTCTATGTGTGTTTCTGCAGCAGATAGGTGTGCCTGTGATTGATGTGCCTGTGGATGAAAACGAAATTCGCGATACCTTGTTATCGCTTGGAAAATTGTAGTGATGAAGCAATTAGAGTTACTGTCTCCCGCCAAAAATGCTGAGCAAGGCATTGCTGCCGTCAACCATGGTGCTGATGCAGTCTATATCGGTGCGCCTCTTTTTGGTGCACGTTCGGCGGCAGGCAACAGCATAGAGGATATCGGCCGTCTCGTGAGTCATGCCCACTTGTATGGTGCCAAAGTGTACGCTACGGTCAATACGCTGCTGTTTGATAACGAGATAGATGATGCGCATGATTTGATATGGCAGCTATATGATATCGGCACCGACGCGCTGATTGTCCAGGATATGGGGCTCCTTGAGATTGACTTGCCTCCCATCGCACTTCATGCCAGTACGCAGACGCACAATATCGCCCCTGAGCGTATCAAGTTCCTTGAGAATGTGGGTTTTCAGCGGGTAATCCTGGCGCGCGAGACCTCGTTGGAACAGATGCGAGCCCTCCGTCAGCTCACTTCCGTGGAGTTGGAGTCCTTCGTGCAAGGAGCCCTCTGTGTGTGTTATAGCGGCCAGTGCTATATGAGCCAGTATCTTAGCGGACGTAGTGGCAATCGCGGTTGTTGTGCGCAGCCCTGCCGCTCCTCCTACGACCTCTACGGCCAAACATCGACAGGCAAAGAGTTGCGCTTGTTGCGACGCGGCGAGCACCTGTTGTCGCTCAAAGATTTCAACGCGAGCCAACATATTGCATCCATGATAGATGCGGGTATTACCTCATTCAAGATTGAGGGGCGCTTAAAGGATCTCTCGTATGTGAAGAATGTCACGGCGTATTACAGGCAACTGTTGGATCGGCTGCTGGAAGGGCGTCCCGACTGTCGGGCTGCTTCGGACGGGGTGACTCGATTTTTCTTTACTCCCGACTTGGAACGCACGTTCAACCGCGGATTTACAGATTATTGCCTCAACATGACGGCGAGTCGCGACGGCGGCACTCAGAGCGGACGTCAGAAGATGGCTTCGCGAGCCACGCAGAAATCTCTCGGCAAGAAGATAGCCACTGTTGTCCGTACAGACCGCACCACCGTCACCGTGCGCACGACGGAAGCACTTTCAGCGGGCGACGGGCTCTGTTTCTTCAATACGAATGGTGTTTTGGAAGGGTTTGGTGTCAACCGTCAGGAACGTGTCGCCACCAACGTGGTGCGCATACAGCCGCACCGGATGCCCCCCGACATTGCCGTCGGAGCTACCCTTTGGCGCAACAACGACTTCGCCTTTGAGAAACTGTTGCAGGGCTCCACCTCGGAGCGCAAGATACCCCTCGCTTTGTCGCTTTCGGAGTCGGTCGACGGCTTTGTTCTCGAGGCGCGCGACGTCAATGGGACGACTGCCTCCGTTGCCATCACTCAGGAGAAAACACCTGCCCGCGACGGACAGAGGGCGACCGAGCAAATGGAGCGGCAACTCTCGAAGTTGGGCGATACACCGTTTGCACTGCAGACCATTGAGATACATCTTTCCACGGCCTATTTTCTGCCTGCCTCTGTCCTTAACGACCTCCGCCGCCAGGTCATCGCCAAACTGACAGAGAAGCGCATCGCGGAACGCCGTCCACGGGATGTCCACTTTGCGGCTAATGCTGTTCCCTACGTGACGGCTTCGGTGGACTATCGCGCCAATATCGTCAACGACAAAGCGGCGCAGTTCTACCAACGCCACGGTGTCGCCCAATGGGAGTATGGGCTGGATCGCACCCACGATTACGCGGGTAAAGCGCTGATGACCACCAAGTACTGCCTGCGCTACGAGTTGGGGATGTGTCTGCGGGACCCTGCCAACAAGGAACGCGGACCACTCTATCTGCGCAACAATAAGAACTTGTTTCTGTTGAACTTCGACTGCACCCGTTGCGAGATGCAGATTCTCCCTGCCGAGCCGGCAGAATAAACGCTTTTTCCAATAAAATACAGACAGTCACCACAGAGCGCGCCGCATGGGGGCGATATAGACGTGCCGTCGGGGCAGGTTGCCGCCCGGTAGCCGTCGGGTTGCTCCCAGGTAGCGCGTAGGTTGCTTCCAGGTAGGGTGTGGATTGCTTTCCGTTCGTGTGTGATTCGTATTCTCCCCGTATCCTCCTCTTGTCTTCCTCTTATCTAATTCTTATCTAATTCTTATCTAATACTTATCTAATACTTATCTTCCTCTTATCTGGCTCATGGTATGTGGATGATGTGCTTGCGATGGAACTATGTGGAAATGTGAATGTTGTTGTAAAAGTAAAGAGGGAAGGCCCGTCGGGCCTTCCCTCTTTGGTGTTGCATATGGAGCGACGGCTTATTTGCCGAGACGTTCCAGCTGTACGGTGAAGTGGCGCATCAGCTTGGCTTCCCAGGTAATCTTCACGCCGCGGGTGATTTTGGCACGGCGGTCGTAGAGGTTCTTGCAGGCAGCGGCGATAACGTCCATGTGGTTGTCTGTATAGACGCGGCGCGGGATGCAGAGGCGCACGAAGTCGAGGCCCCCGAAGCGGTTCTCGTGGGTCACGGGGTCGCGGTCGGCCAGCAGGTAGCCAATCTCGCAGGCGCGGATGCCGGCCTCCAGATAGAGTTCGCAGGTCATGGTCTGTGCGGGGAACTCCTCTTTGGGGATGTTGGGCAGGATGCGGTCGGCGTCGAGGAAGATGGCGTGGCCACCGGCGGGACGCTGGTAGGGGATGCCGTATTCGTCGAGTTTCTTGGCCAGATATTCCACCTGGTGGATGCGGGTCTGCAGCATGTCGAACTCGGTGTTCTCATCCAGGCCGACGGCCAGGGCCTCGAGGTCGCGTCCGGCCAAGCCGCCGTAGGTGATGAATCCTTCGAAGGGGATGCAGAACGCCTTGGCGCCCTCGTACCAGTCTTTCTTCTTGGTGGCGATGAAGCCGCCCATGTTGACGATGGCGTCCTTCTTGGCGCTCATGGTCATGCTGTCCACATAGGAGTACATCTCCTTGGTGATTTCCTTGATGGTCTTGTTCTCATAGCCCTTCTCGCGGGTCTTGATGAAGTAGGCGTTCTCGGCGAAGCGGGCGCTGTCCATGTTGACGGGCACGCCGTACTTGTGGCACAGTTCGCAGGTCTCGCGGATGTTCTTCATGCTCACGGGCTGTCCGCCCACGGTGTTGTTGGTCACGGTGAGAACCATGAAGGGCACATTGCCTTTGTTCTCCTTGAGCACCTTCTCCAGTTTCTTCAGCCCCACGTTGCCTTTGAAGGGCACCTCGAGCTGGGTGTCGTGCGCCTCGTCGCAGGTCACGTCGACGGCCTTGGCGCCGCGTACTTCGATATGGCCCTTGGTGGTGTCAAAGTGGGCGTTGCCGGGCACAACCATGCCGGGTTTCACCAGGTAGGAGAACAGCACGTTCTCGGCAGCGCGTCCCTGATGGGTGGGGATGACGTACTTCATGCCAAAGAGTTTCTTCACGGTGCTCTCGAACTTGTAGAAGCTTGAGGCGCCGGCGTAACTCTCGTCGCCCAGCATCATGGCGCTCCATTGGCCTTGGCTCATGGCGCCGGTGCCGCTGTCGGTCAGGAGGTCGATGTACACTTCGTCTGCTTTCAGCATGAACACATTGTTGTGTGCCGCTGCCAGCCATTTCTCGCGTTCTTCACGGGTGGATTTGCGGATGGGCTCCACCATCTTGATTTTCCAGGATTCTGCAAAGGGTAATTCCATGGTATATATTTTTTTAATTATTTATTGTTTAGTATGATTCACTAAGTCTGCTGGTCACACAACCCCCAACAGACATTTTTGCAAAGGTACGCACTTTTGTCCGTTCCCCCAAATTTATTTCGTCGAATACGAAAAAATCACCCGTCCCGTCGGTGCTCAGGCGAGTTTCATACTCTTCTTGATAGCTTCGATTTTGGCGTCGAGGGCGCTGTTGGCACGGTCGAAGTCGTGAGCGTCGCTCAGGTCGCCTTTCACGCCGAAGTAGTACTTTATCTTGGGCTCGGTGCCGCTGGGGCGCACCGTCACCTTGTTGCCGTTCTCGCAGAAGTACTGCAGCACGTTGCTGGCGGGCAGCGTGATGGTCTCTTTGCGGCCGGTGGCTGTGTCGGTGCTCTCGTGCAGTTTGTAGTCCTTGATGCAGACCACGCGGCTGCCGTCAATCTCGCGCGGCGGGTTCTCGCGGTAGTCTTTCATCATCTGCTGTATCTCCTCGGCGCCGCTCTTGCCTTTACGTACGATGCTGAGCAGGCCCTCCTTGTAGAAACCGTATTCCCTGTAGAGGTCCACCAGCACGTCGAAGAAGGTCTTGCCCTGTTCGGCAGCCCAGGCGGCAATCTCGGCAATCATGCAGCAGGCGCTGATGGCATCCTTGTCGCGCACGAAGTCGCCTATCATATATCCGTAGCTCTCTTCGCCGCCGCCGATGAAGACCTCCCTGCCCTCTTTCTCGCGTATCTTGTCGCCGATGAACTTGAAGCCCGTCAGCACGTCGTAGACATTCACTCCGCAGCGTTTGGCTATCTCGGCGGGCAGTTCGCTGGTGACGATGGTCTTGATGATATATTCCTTGCCTGTGAGGCGGCCGGTCTCCTTCCATTCGCGCAACAGGTAGTAGACAATCATGCTGAGCGTCTGGTTGCCATTGAGGAGCATCCATTCGCCGTCGGGGCGTTTCACAGCCACGCCTACGCGGTCGGCATCGGGGTCGGAGGCGAAGACGATGTCGGCGTCTATCTCCTTGGCCAGCTTCACCGACATCTCCATGGCGGCGTGCTCTTCGGGGTTGGGCGACGGGGTGGTGGGGAAGTTGCCGTCGGGCGTCGCTTGTTCCTTCACGATGTTGACGTTGGTGAACCCCAGCATCTCGAGGGCGCGGGGTATCATGGTGATGCCTGTGCCGTGGAGAGGCGTGTACACTATCTTGATGTCGTGGTGTTTGCGTATGAGTTCGGGATGGAGTGCGTTCTTCTCCACATGAGTCAGGAACGCCTTGTCCACCTCTTCGCCTACGAGTTGTATGTTCTCCTCGCCACCATGCATCTTCACATCCTCGAGTTTCTTGATTTTCAACACCTCGTCGATGACATTGGTGTCGTGGGGCGACACCAGCTGGCATCCGTCGTCCCAGTAGGCCTTGTAGCCGTTGTACTCCTTGGGATTGTGCGAGGCGGTGAGCATCACGCCTGTCTGGCAGCCGAAGTAGCGCACGGCAAACGAGAGTTCGGGGGTGGGACGCAGGGCTTCAAACAGATAGACCTTGAATCCGTTGGCGGCGAGCACGTGAGCGGTGATTTCGGCAAACTCGCGGCTATGGTTGCGGCTGTCGTGCGATATGGCGGCCTTGGGTTGGGCGATGTCGCTGAAGCACTTCTTTACGTAGTTGGCAAGTCCCTGCGTAGCCATAGCCACCGTGTATTTGTTCATGCGGTTGGTGCCCACGCCCATGATGCCTCGGAGCCCGCCCGTGCCGAACTCCAGGTTACGGTAGAAACTCTCGTTGAGTTCTTCGGGGTTGTGTTCCATCATGTCGCGGATGGCCTGCTTGGTCGCTTCGTCGTAGGAGCCGTTGAGCCACGTCTGCACATTGGCTTGTGTTGTTGCGTCGATATTCATAGTTGGTGTTTTTGTTCTGAAATACTTTTGCAAAGATACGCTATTTTTCCGATATGGAAGGTGATGGGGCAGAAAATTTAGAAACTTATCGTGTGGAATCTATCCATTCTGCAGGATTGACTGTATTTCTTTGAGGTTGACCAGCCGCAGGGCGAAGCCGCTGGCAACGGCCACTACGGCTACGGCGATGCCCTGTGCCCACCACGTCACGCCCTGCAGCAGCCCTGTGGCCGCGATGTTGGCCGCCACCACGATGGCCACAAAGGCGAGCAGCCGCACCACGTAGCGGGCTTGGGGAGTGATGTGGAAGATGCGTAGTGCCACCACCACCTGTGCTGCCGCCATGAAGCTTTGTGCCGTGATGCTGGCCCATGCCGATCCGTAGGCCTGCAGCCGCGGGATGAGCAGCAGGTTGACGCCGATGTTGAGTGCGAGGGCCGTGGTGGCCAGGAGGTTGAGTTGCCGCAAGCTCCCGTTGGCGGTGAGCAGCGTGCCGAAGACGTAGGTGACGGCGATGGGGATGATGCCGTAGATGAGGATGCGGAACACGCGGGCCGACTCGGCGACATGCTCGCTGTAGAGCAGCGCCATCAGCGGCTCGCTCATGAAGGAGCAGGTGACGGCCACGCTGACGGCAAACACCATCATCAGGGAGAAGATCATGCGGGTGATGTCGCGCAACTCGGCGTGCTCGGCTGCCGACGGCGCTTTCTTGGCCGTCAGGCGGGCGTAGACGGGCAGCAGCGGCACGCTGACGAGGTAGGCCACCATGGTCAGCGCGTCGAGCAGACGGAAGGCACCTGCGTAGATGCCTGCCTGGAAGTTGCCTGTGCCGTCGGGCAGCAGCCGTTCGATGAGCACAGGGTCGATGCGGTTGTAGCTCGCCATGAGCAGCACCAGCAGCGCGAAGGGGGCGCTTTTCTTGAGTATGGCGAGGGCGAAGGGGCGGCTCCACCGCAGGCGGCGCAGCCCTGTCTTACGCGCCAGGATAATTAGCGCCACGAGGGCGGTGACGACGTAGCCCGCCGTCTGCGCGTAGACGAACCATTCGATAGCGAATCCGTCGCGCCGCCACAGCAGCAGCCCGCCGCAGATGGCTATCATCAGCACGCGGTCCATGATGGAGAGCACGCTGTCGGCCTTGAACAGCAGCAGCCCCTCGAAGTTGGAGCGCAGGTAGAGGATGAGCGAGTTGAGGAACTGGTTCAGGCACAGCCACGCCAACAGCACGAACTGCCGCGAGTCGTAGCCCAGGAGCAGCCCCACGCTGAAGGTGACCAGCACAAAGAGCCCCAGCAGCATCACCTTCAGACACAGGATGCCCGAGAGGTGTTTGTCTATCAGTTGCGGATACTGCGCGATGTTACGGGTGTTGAAGTTGGTCACCCCCATGTCGAGCAGTATGTTGAAGATATAGGCAAGGTTGAAGATGGCGAAGTAGAAGCCGTACTGTTCGGCGCCCACGGCGTTCTGCACCCCTACCTCGATGCCCAGCAGCCAGAACGGCTTGATGAGCAGGTTGAGCAGCAGCACCCAGAAGAGTCCCGACAGCAGTTTCTTTTTCATGGGTTCGCCCCCTAATCCTCTATCGTCCATTTTTCTTCAAAGTCCCAGTTGGCGCGGACGTCCAGCAGTTTCTCAAAGTAGGTCACCCGTTCGGGTTGCAGGTTCTTGTAGAAGTCGCCGGCATCCCAGCGTCCGTTGCCGTTGCGGTCGTCGAAGGCGCGGAGGCGGTATTTGGCGGGCTTGAGGTGGGGGAACACCACCTTGTCGCTTGCCGGGCGGCGTTGCAGCACGTCGCCTTTCTCGTTGAGCAGTTCCACGATGTGGCGTTCCGTACTGCCCGTCAGCGTGACGCTCAGGTTGCCGTATTGTTCGGGTTGGCTCACCTTGGTAATCCACACCATCGTGTCGTTCTGTTGGCCGTAGAGGTCGTGCAGCACGCCGGGGAGGAGCCGCAGGGTGTATTTCTTGCCCGGTTCGGGAGTCCAGTCGGCGGTGGCCGAGAGGGTGCCGTCCCAGAGGGCGAGGGTGTTGCTGTCGGGCCGCAGGGCCACGGTGTCGCTCGTTGTGATGTCGCTTGCCAGACACCACAGGGCGCCGAGCGGCAGCGTGTCGGAGGTGTGCAGTTGCACGGGGATGCTGAACTGCAGCCGCACCGTGTCGTAGTAGGGCAGGGAACCCTCGCAGTTGCAGGCGATTTTGAGTGCCGTCGCCGAGGTGGCCGACAGGCGGGGTGTCTTGACGGGGCGGTAGCGCATCCGTAGGGTGTCGTGCAGGCCGCTGGTGTCGCTCAGCACGAGGCGCAGCGAGTCGGTCGTGGCGAGACGCGTCCAGAGGGTGAGAGTGTCGCGCGAGGGGTTGAGGTGCCACACCACGGCGTCGCCCAAACTCTCCACCCGTGGCGCCTCCATCGGGCGGGCGGTGACGACGATGGCGCGCCCCTTCTGCGTGAAGTCGCTCGTCGTGACGCGCTGCGCCGTGTGGTCGGGTGCCGACATCAGCAGCAGGTGGGCGGGCGGCAGGGTGTCGGTGGCGTGCGTCGTGTCGGCGGCGCTGTCAACGGTGCGGGGCATCGTCAGGGCGGTCACCACGGTGTCGAGGAAAGCCATCGGCTCGTCGATACCGAGGAGAAGGTTCTTGTCGCCGTCCTCGATGGCGAGGAGGCGGTATTGGCCGGGCTTGATGTAGTTGAAGCGGAAGTGCCCCTCTTTGTCGCAACGGGTCTGGTAGAGGGGTGCTATGGTGCGCGGTGCGGGCTTCTGGGTGGTGTCGGGAGGTAGGAAGGAGGCGGAGTCGAGCGTGGTGTCGAACAGCAGCACGGTGACGCTCTCCTTGTGCGGCGTCAGCGTCTGCGCGTCGACCACGCGGCCAGAGAGCGTCATGCTGTCGATGCTCCCTCCGGTGGAGAAGACGTACTCCAGCGACGGCAGCACGTTGCCTTCGGTGAAGTCGGCCACGGCCTCCTTGAACTGGAAGAGGTAGGTGGTGTTGGCCTGCAGCGTGTCGCGCAGCCGCACGAGGATGCCGCGTCCCTTGTTGACGTATTCGGGCTTGGGGTCCATCGGCGGCGACACCAGCACGTTGTTGGCTGCGTCGCGCAGCACCACATATTCGTCAAACTCGACAAAGAACTGCTTGGCGTGGAATCCGGTCGTCTCGTTCGGCGGCGTGGCCTTGCTCACCAGGGGCGGCGTCCTGTCCTGGGGGCCGCCCGAGGGGTAGCCCTGCTTGGCGCAACTGCCCGTGAGAAAAATTGTCGCGGAGAATATCACAACGCCCAAAGTCGTTGCTACGGCTGACTTCGCGCGGTGTCGGTCATAGTGTGTGAGCATCCCTTTCATATCTTTTAACACTAAAAAAACGCAGATGACTCAATAAAATTGTAGACCCCTCGTTATTTAGGCGTGCTTACTATTTCAAATCGATGTATTTGGAGGCGTCCCTAAACCTTAGGGGCGCTTTTTTTTTGGCGGCTTTCGCGGCGGCAGAAACGAAGCGCCGCCCCACGCGGTGGGGCGGCGCCTGTTGTCGTATGGCTGTCGCCGGAGCAGCGTCGCTTAGACAGCGGCGGTGGCTTCAGCAGCAGCGGGAGCGGGCTGCTCGTTCTTGTCGCGCAGCAGCTCGTTGTAGAACTTCACATGGGTGGCGTAGAAGAAGGGCTCAATCCACAGGAATCCGATACCCAGCGAGAGGCATCCCAGCAGGAACCAGCCGATGAAGCTCAGGTCGAGCACGAAGAGGCGCCATTTGTGGCCCTGCATCATCATGCGGCTTTCGTGGATGCACTTCTCGGCCGACCAGTCGGGATGGTCTTTGGCGAGGAAGTAGGCCTGGCTGTAGGCGTAGCTTTTGATGATGCCAGGGATGATGAGCAGTAGGGTCCACAGAAAGATGTACACCGCCATCAGCAGCGGCACGCCGATAGCGCGGCCGTAGGTCTTGAAGCCGTCGAAGATGCTGCCCACCGTGTCGGTCGTCTGGTCGCGGTCGAACTTGAGGAACATCAGGTAGAATCCGTAGCCCAAGGGCATACCAACCAGGATTATCAAGGCGAAATTGGCGAAGGGTATGCTTCCGCAGATGCCGGCAATCAAGGTGTAAACTAATGTGGCAAGAGCCATCTTGCCCCAGTGGCCACGCAGCGTGGTGCGGGCTTCTTCTTTGTATTCTCTGTATGTTTTCATTGGTTTGTGTAATTAGGTTTTGATTTTGCAAAAGTACTAAAAAAATATAAAAGGGAGCCCAAAAATGTAAAATTTTTTCACACATGGCACCCGTGGCCGTCCTTATTCTCGCTGATATACAATGTATTCCGACCGCCTCAGAGCGTCAGCGCCCGATGGACGGAGTCCGACGTGCGACCCTTGGCCGAGCGCAGGAACGCATACAGGTGCAGCACCGCACCCTTGCGCCCCTTCGGCCCCTGCAGCCACTCCTCAGACAGCTCCGCCTGCACCTCGCCCGCCAGCCGCCCCACAGGAGCCGCCAGCCCGCCCTCGCAGCACCTCGGCGAGTAGACAAACAGGAAGAACTCATCCGTCGCGTCGCCACCCAGCAGACACCCGTTGAACTTCACCGTCAGCACGTTGCCCACGACCTTCGCCGACGTGATGTTCACCCCCGTCACTGGCCCGCGGCTCACCGTCACTCGCCCGTAATCCACCTCACCCTCCTCCGTCAGGCACCCCTTGTTCAGCCGACGGAACACCCCGTAGGTGCTCGTCTGCTCGCGCAACGCCTGGCTGTGGAGCCCCAGCGTGTGCGCCTCCTTCATGTACGACGACAGCCGCGTCACCTCCACAAAAGCTCTGCGGTTGGCCTGCTGCGCCTCCGTCCGCGGATTGCTCACCGTCACAGGCATCGACCGCTCGCACTGCCGCCCATGCCACACATAGTAAATCTTGTTGCCCAGTTTGCCCCGCTTCGCGGCGCCCGTTTGTGTTGCCATAACTCTCGCCCTTTAGAAAAATAGTTTGTTTGTATCAGAATGCTTGATTTCCCTTGTCAGAACGCCCAGCTGCCCGTATCGGAACGTTTGCTTGTCCGTATCGGAATACTTGTTGGTTCGTATAAGAACGTTTGCTTGTTCGTATCGGAATGCTGTTAAAAATAAACGCTCGCAAGCCGCATTTATTGTGCACCCCAAGCGTACCCCATAAGCACCCCAAGGGCAAACCAAGCGTACTCCAAGGGCAGACCAAGGGCACTCCAAGGGTGAACCTTAGGCAAACCGAAGGTAACCCCAAGGCACCTCGGAGGTACCTCGGAGGCACCTCCTACATACAACGGAGTTGGTACGGACTTGGTACGGACTTGGTACGGAATTGGTGGATTACTATTAGGGTATTGGAACAGAAGAAGTTCCCTAAAATAAATATACTACAAAATAACAAAAAAATACAAGAAAAACAACAAAAAAACACCCTGCCCACCGTTGCGCCCCAATCATTTCGCCCCCATCGCCCCGAAAAAAACTCCCCAACCGCCCCCGATTTCACAGGGAAAGCCACCCAACGACGAAGCAACCGCCATCGTCATCCTTCTACAAGAAGAAAGTTGACAAGCCGTATGGTCGATTAAGACCATAGACAGTGGGTGTTGGCGAAACTACATTCAGTCAGGCACTTTGGCTCGATGAGGTACATCACGCTTCTGCCATCATAATCGAAGATGTGCAACAGCACTTCGCATTGTTCAATCCACGCATTCTCCACAAAGAGATAATCGCTTTTGGGGTGGGTATATCCCCCCAATTGGCCGTCATGGTCAGTACATCCAGCCAATCCAAGTGCCTCAGTATAGTCTTCCCATGTGCTTTCAGCCACCTGTCGTATTGCATGGTAGTAGTCGGGGAAATCCCAACCCGTGCGGAATGCAATCGGATGCCCGTTCCTGTCAAGGTTGTCGGCAGTGGACACCAAGTCCTCGTCGTGTTCGCAATAAAGCACCAGTTTATTGAAGAAATAGAGCATTCCCGTATGGGGATAAAGCCCTTCGGGGTCGTAGGGTGCCAAGTCGCAGCACCTCAACTGCACTATGAGTTTGAGTGGCTGGCCGTCATCGTCCAAAGGCACTCGCCGTCCCGCAGGCAAGTCGGGCACGCCACCCTCTTTACTGCACCCTATGGTGACCATGAAGCCGGGTAGGACATCGTAGGTGATGCACCGTTTTTTCAACGGTTCCATCCAGGCATGCAATGCCGTCACCCTCGCAGGATTGGGCTTCGGAGGATGGTAGGATGGTGCAGATAGCAAATGACCAAACCCATTCAACAAGGAGAGCATCCCAATACCAAAGATAATCAACAAGACGGCAATGCACATCAGGGCATAACTGTAACGGTAAGCCGTATGCAGCCACGCTGCCTCGTTGCGCAGAAATAAGAGCACAAAAATGAAAACCCACACAAGAATTCCCATTCCAATCATTCCCACCGCACATATCCACAGGAACTTCTTCATAGGCAGTCGGAGATGCTATGACACGGGTACGAAATACTCAAAACAGAGGTCTTCGTTGAGAGTGCGCCAACTGATGCCGTAGCGGTCGGTCTCATAGCATTGCAGCGCTTCGGGAGAGGCCTGTTGCAGACGTGGATAGTCGGCCACACGCTCACGCAGTTCGCGTCCGTCGTCGGTCAGGATGTGTATGTAGTTGCTGTCGACCCAAACTTTTTGTACGTTCATGTTCATAGCGTTTTCCCTTTTTATTTTCCAAAGAATGTATGCCACTGTTGGATAATAATTTCGCGGTTTTCCTCGATGACCATCTCAGCCATCTTCAATTCGTTGGGTTTCAGACCGTCATTTTCCACAAGGATGACCTCGGGTACGACGTTGAACTTGGCTTTGCGAGCAGTCATTCCTTTGCCTGCAACAACATGGACGTGTATTGGCTCGTGGTCATTGGAATAGAATTGAAAGCGCAACCCAAAGAATATAAACAATAGTGGCATAATCAGTTTTATTTTTATTCAATAACGTGGTATAGGCAATTTTAGTGTGTTCCCCTCACCACAAATATGCACAATCGCCACTTCATGCGTGGACGTTTATGAAAATCGCGTCCTTTGTTCTTCCCGTAGGCAAAACAAAGCGCCCCGCAGAATCGGCTATTGCCAACATCTACGGGGCATCTTTGTCCTGTCGGCCATCAGGTCGGCAGGTGGCATTTTTAAAGAAATTCTTATGCTTCCTTGGGGGCGAGCCACTTGTAGCAGCAGCCAGCCACGGCGGCACCTACCAGGGGAGCCACGATGAAGAGCCACAGTTGGCCACAGGCGCTCCAGCCGTCAGCGTTGGCGAAGAGGGCCTGGCTGATGCTGCGGGCAGGGTTCACGCTGGTGTTGGTCAGCGGGATGCTGACGAGGTGGATAAGCGTCAGGGTGAGACCGATAGCGAGACCGGCAAATTTACCGTTGCCGTGACGCTCGTCGGTGACACCGAGTATCACCATCAGGAACACGAAGGTGAGCAGGGCCTCCACCAGGAAAGCACCGCCGCAGCTGATGGCTTGGTAGCCCTCACCGGCAGCGGCCTGGAAGGCAGCGCCGTAGCCGTTGGCGGCAAAGACGCCTGTGCCCTCGGCACCTGTGCTGCGCCAGATGACGAGCAGCAAGGCACCTGCGATGATGGCGCCCACTATCTGTGCCACCCAATAGAGCAGCATGTCTTTGAAACTCATGCGTCCGTTGACCCATACGCCGAGCGATACGGCGGGGTTGAGATGGGCGCCGCTGATATGGCCTATGCCGTAGGCCATCGTCACCACGGTGAGCCCGAAAGCAAGGGCTACGCCGAGGAATCCCACATGTCCGAACAGGGCTGTGCCGCAGCCGCCCAACACAAGCCAGAAAGTGCCCAAGCACTCGGCCATCATTTTGTTCTGAATTTTCATGGTATTGTTAGTTTTTTAGTTAATGTTAGTGTCCTTTCTCGTTACAGCCAGCGTCAATCCGCATGGGGGTTGAACTCATCGATGCTGGCGGTCACCATCACGGCGTGGGAGCCGTATTTCGTGTAGTTGCACATCAGGGATTTGGCGCTGGTGTGGAGGGTGCCCTCCAAGCTGATGGCGTTGGCCCGCTCCAAGTCGGCCGAGGGTATTTGCTGAACAGCCGCCACGTAGGTGTTGAGGTCGGTGTAGTCCTCGTCGGTGATTTCGCTGTCGATAGTCGTCAGGGTGATGTTGCCGTCAAATTCAGGGCTGCCGCTGATGTGCGACGGCAGTTGGCGCACGAACTCCAAGTGACGGGGAATGTCTGCCGTCTCGGAGTGGCTCACCTGCTTGACGGTGCCGCCTATCACGGCCACACTCACGATGTCGCCGCCTTTTAGGTAGACGTAGGCATCGTAGACAACATCGCCGCCCAGCGGTTGATTGGCTCGTTCGCTCTGCAGGTTGAACCCTTTGGCTTGGAGGTCGGCTCTCACCGCCTCGAAGGAGAGACCGCAGTTGTCGCTGCAGTACTTCACCCATTCGATACTGGTGCCACCGCCGTTGCCACCGTTGTCACCGTTGCCGCCACCGTTCCCAGTGCTGGTGCCGGTGCCGTTGCCGCCGACGGTTTCCTCCTCGCAGCCAACGAGGAGCCCCATGGTCATAAATGCCATCAGGGCTGTCATAAGAATCTTTTTCATGGTCTTGTCTTTTTTAGAATTAATAATAGGTTTGAAATAATTGCCTCATGGGTGGTGCTTCCTACATCGGCTTAATCTTGCGCGCCAGGCGGGCGCAGAGTCCGGGGAAGAAGCGTTTGATTTGAGCCATCAGGAGTTCTTTGCTGCCCACGCGTATCTCGCGGCGTCGGCGGTAGATGGCTCTCACTATCTGACGGGCGGCCTTCTCAGGGGTGATGCCTCCCGCCTGTCCGGCATCCATCGTGCCGTGCTGACGGCCGTCTTTCTCCAAGGCGTGGAGCGAGATGTTGGTCCTCACGCGACCGGGGCATACGATGGTGACGCGGATATTGTCGTTGTAGCATTCGGCCTGCACCGTCTCGAAGAAGCCGTAGAGGGCGTGTTTGGCCGAGCAGTAGGCGCAGCGCTGCGGGAATCCGAAGAGTCCGGCGATGCTGGTGGTTACCGCCAGCTGTCCGCCGCCACGGGCCACCATGCGGGGCAGCACCGCCTTGGTCAGCACCACAGGGGCGTAGTAGTCCACGTCCATCACCTTGCGGATGACCCTCATTTCGGTCTCCACCGTGGTGCCGCGTTGGCTGATGCCGGCGTTGTTGTAGAAGACGTCGATGTGGCCGAAGGTGTCCCACGCCTGTTCTGCCAATCTCTCCAGCTCGTCGGTGCGCGACAGGTCGAAGGGCAGCGCAGCGGCATCGGGGGCTCCCAACGCTTTGCAGCGTGCCGTCACATGTTCCAGCAGGTCGGCTTCGAGGGCGGTCACGATGAGTCGTGCCCCCTCCTGTGCAAAGCGGTAGGCCGTCGCTTCGCCGATGCCCGACGAAGCACCCGTAATCCACACTACTTTGTCTTGGAATTTTTTAGCCATGTTTTAATATCCAATGGGGTGTTCTTATTGGCATTGGGCTACTGCGTCGACGAACCATTGCGAGCGTTGCGAACCCTCGCCGGCGTTGAGCAGCACCACATCGTTTTGTTTGATGAGTCCTTGCTCCAGGGCGCGGTAGAATCCCGCGTAGCACACCACCGATGCCGGCCCCATCAGCACGCCGCTCTCGCGCAGCATCTGACGGCCGTATTGTGGCAGGCGTGCCTCCTCCACCCGCACGAAGTCGCCGCCGCTGTTGCGTACCAGCGGCGCCACGATGGGGTAGTTGCCCGGGTTGGCGGCGGTGAGGATGCCGATGCGTGTATGGCAGTCCTTCTTGGGCTCGTAGTGTTTCTCGAAGCCGACAGGGAAGTTGTGTTCCTTGGCCCATTCCCACGCGGTGACCATGGGGTCGCACTCGTCCTGTTGCACAAGGATCATGCGCGGGAGGTGCAGTTCGGGGTAGTCGGCGCGTATGTCGCGGAAGCCCTTCTCCAGGGCTATGGGCGAGGTGCCGCCTGCCACTGCCTGCATATATACCGTGGGCAGTTGTCCCAGTTGCCGCAGGCATTCGAAGACGATGGTGCGTTTCGACTCGATGCGTATGGGGTCGGTGTTTCCGCACGACATCATCACCCCGTGGCTTTTGTGGTATTCAGCCGCCTCGGTTTTGGCGTCGCCGTAGGTTCCTTGGCTCACCACGAGGGTCTGTCCTGTCTGGCGGATGCACTCCTGTGTCTTCTCGTCCACCCATCGGGGGCTGAAGCAGGTGAAGTGCACGCCGGCTTTAGCCAGGTAGGTGGCGTAGGCGGTGCCTGCGTTGCCCGTCGAGGCGAGGCAGTACTCCTTCACGCCGTGCTCCTTCATCACCGATGCCGCGAGGGCTCCGCTCACATCCTTGAACGAGTGGGTGCCTCCGTTGAGGTCGTTGCGGTACATATACACCTTGCAGTCGACACCGTAGCGTTCCCGTGCTTCGCGTTCCATGTGTTCCCAACGTTCCATAGGTATGGCGCCTTCGCCGCAGGTGACCACGTTCTCGCGGTGTTCCAAGGGCAGGTAGTCGAAATAGTCGAGGAAACTCTTCACCTCGCCCTTGAAATATTCAGGCAGACGACGGTAGTCGGCTTCGGGGTATACCACCTCGGCATAGTTTGACCCGCACCGGCACCGCTGGTCGTTGGCAAACCACTCGGCAAAGGATCCGATGATCTCACCGCATTGTTTGCAGACTAATTGGTATTTCATACGGAATTATTTTTTCCCAGAAACGGTTTTGATTTTATTGATGAGAATTGTTAGGCATGTAAACGAGGGATTTTTTTACGGTATTGAGGGCGCAATGGGGTTGCCTCATCAAGTTCGGCAGGCATACCACCATTGTAACCGAAATACCGTGAAAAAAGCACCGTTTAGATGTCATAAGAAAATCATTGAATAAATTCAAATCCGTTTCTCAATATGCATGTCGGGCATGGGCTTGTTGTAGACACCGGCGTCGAGTTTCTTTTTCACCTCCTTGAACACTTCGATGGTGCGGTTGGCCTGTTCCATGGTGTGGACGGCCGTGGGGATGATGCGGAGCATAATCTGGCCCTTCGGCACCACGGGATAGACCACGATGGAGCAGAAGATGCCGTAGTTCTCGCGCAGATCCACCACCACGTTGGTGCCTTGGTTGACGTCGCCGGGGAAGAACACAGGGGTCACGGGGCTTTCCGTCACGCCGGTGTTGAAACCTTCCTCCTTCAGCGATTTCTGCAGGTAGTTGGACAGGTTCCACAGCTTCTCGCGGTACTCGGGGTGCTGGTTGATGATTTCCAGACGGCGTTTCACGCCCCATACGATAGGCATGGGCAAGCTCTTGGCGTATATTTGGCTGCGCATGTTGAAGCGCAGATAGGTGATGATGTCGGGGTCGTTGCAGCCGATGAAGCCGCCGATGATGGCCATCGTCTTGGCAAAAGCGCAGAAATAGAGGTCGATGTCGTCCTCGCAGTGGAAGTGGGTATGTGTACCACGTCCTTCGGGACCCATCACGCCCATGCCGTGGGCGTCGTCGATGAGAATGCGGAAGTTGAACTCTTTTTTCAGAGCGCAGATCTTGTCCAGTGCGCCGAGGTCGCCCTCCATGCCGTACACACCTTCCGTGGCCACCAGCACGCCGCCGCCCTGTTTCTCGGCCAGCGCTGTGGCCTGGGTGAGTTGCTTGCGCAAACTCTCGATGTCGTTGTGTTGGTATTTGAAACGTTTGGCACCCGTCACGCGGAAACCGTCAATCAGGCAAGCGTGTGCCTCGCTGTCGTACACGATGACGTCGCGCAGCGAGACGATGGTGTCGAGGATGGATATCTGACCCTGGTAGCCGAAGTTCAGCAGATAGCCGTATTTCTTGTGGGTGTATTCGCAGAGCATGTGCTCCACCTCTTCGTGCAGCGAAGTGTTGCCGCTCATCATGCGGGCACCCATTGGGTAGGCGAGGCCCCAGCGGCGTGCGCCCTCGATGTCGGCCTCACGCACCTCGGGATTGTTCGCCAGTCCCAGGTAGTTGTTCAAACTCCAGTTCAAAACCTTTTTGCCGTTGAACATCATTTCGGGTCCCAGCTCGCCTTCGAGCTTCGGAAAATAGAAATAACCGTCGGCCATTTTTCTGTACTGGCCCAGCGGACCACCGGTGGATTCCTTGATTCTTTCAAAGATGTCTTTCATTATCAGCTGTTTTTTAGTTTTTATTATATATTTCGTGTGAAAAGTATCGAATGCAAAGATAATCATTTTTATGCAATAGTCATTCTTTTTAACAGTTCGCATGAATGGAGATTTTTTTAACAATGTTTCTTAAAAAACGCAAACTAAAACCGTTCCGCTGTAATAAAACCATTCGCGGCGCGTTATATTATGCTGTTAGACGAACCCCAAAGCGCACTATTATGGAACTGAGGACTGAGAATGTAGTCAAGAAATACCGCAACCGCACCGTCGTCAAGTCGGTCTCCGTCAAGGTGGAACAAGGCGAGATAGTAGGTCTGTTAGGCCCCAACGGCGCCGGCAAGACCACCACCTTCTACATGATCGTGGGCATCATACGCCCCTATGCAGGCAAGGTGTTTCTCGACGACACCGAGATTACCGACCTGCCCATGTATCGCCGTGCCCAGATGGGCGTGGGCTATCTGGCGCAGGAGGCCTCCGTATTCCGGCAGATGACTGTGGAAGACAACATTATGTCCATCCTTGAGTTCCGCAACGACCTCGACCACGACCAACGGTGCGAGAAGCTGGAGTCGCTCATCAACGAGTTCGGTCTCGCCAAGATACGTCGCAGCAAGGGCATCCAGCTCTCTGGCGGTGAGCGTCGCCGCACCGAGATAGCCCGTGCCCTCGCCAACGACCCCAGGTTCCTCCTCCTCGACGAACCCTTCGCCGGCGTCGACCCCATTGCCGTTCAGGACATTCAGGACATCGTGGCGCACCTCAAAGACCGCAATATCGGCATCCTCATCACCGACCACAACGTCCACGAGACCCTCTCCATCACCGACCGTGCCTACCTCCTCTACGAGGGCTCCGTGCTCCATCACGGCACCCCGGAAGAGATGGCCGCCGACCCCGACGTCCGCGAGAAATACCTTGGACGCGACTTCGAGCTTCGCCGCGCCAAAACCGCCGCGATATAACCCTTTCCGGAACCCTTCTGAATATTTACCCCAATTTTACTGTATTCCTTCGCAGAGCAAACGTAGATGCATAGCGAAGGAAGAGGCAGGTTACTGTCATCATACTGTTACATTAGAGTCACCCAAAAGGGGAACAAAAGGGGAGCAAAAGGGGAGCAAAACCAATAGACACTATAGCGGTCAATTTCAAGAAGATGCAGGAGGGCAAAAAAATGATGATTTTCTGCAACTCGCATTGACGTTTTGTATGATGTCAAAATGTTAAACCCTGTTTGGGGTTTTCTCCAAGATTTTAACTTTTGCAGGTCAAAAATAGCTACTGCTAGGTTACTGCCAGGCTACTGGCAAGTTACTAGCAAGTTACTGGCAAGTTACTAAGAGGTTGCTTAATGTGTTGAAAAATAACTAATTAAGTACAAATTGGTACAAGGTGTTGAATTGTTAAAATTTAACGTTTTCGATAAGCCGAGAACAGACAAACTTGTTTGTATGGCGAGGCGAGAAAACGACGGGCGCAGAGCCCCAACGTTTTCGATAAGCCGAGAACAGACAAACTTGTTTGTATGGCGAGGCGAGAAAACGACGGGCGCAGAGCCCCAACGTTTTCGATAAGCCGAGAGCTAGGAAGATTGAGACTGCGTACCTTCGGCACGCTGACTAATCCCTAAAATAATAGCAATTCCGCACACGACTAAGTATTAGTGTTTTACCCCCCCCCCTGTGGAAAAAGTGTTGAAAAAGTTTGTACATATCGAAAAAGCTTAGTATATTTGCAATTTGTACGTTTGATGCGTCGTGCGCGTATAATACAAGGCATGTGTAAAATAGAGTTTTTTAAATGTTATATGTGTGTGCGTTTTTTTATAAAATTGACATATAGGAGCAAGAAATACCCCACCACCAGGTACAAAACAAAAGAGCCAATCATTCAAAGACCGATACTAACCTCACGAACCGACAACTAACCAACCTATTCACCAGTACTACGACCCCTCCTACAACCACTACAACGACTATCCCATGCAGACAGTAACCACCATCAATACGCTATCGACTCTCGTGAAGAGAGTGCTTGTGGCTCCGGCTTTCCGCCGCGTATGTCGCAGCGGCTTGCTGCTGATGGCATTGCTCTGCTGGGGTGGTAGCGTCCTGGCCGACGAGACCTACTGCTTCATGGTCTATAGCGGTAGCACCTACTACTACATGCGTTCCGCCGGTGTGGACGGTAGCGCGGTTTCCACTGTCAGCACCAACCAGTTCGATGAGGCGTTGGCGTTCTGGACCTTCTCGGGCACCAACGACGTAGGCCAGACCGGCTGGCTCCGTTGCGGCTCGCTCTATCTGAATGTGAACCTCGACGGTGAGTTGATTACCAGCACTACCCCGCGCACTTGGACGCGGACAGCATACGGTTTCTCCTACGCCGACGGTAGCACCTACTACGTCGGCATCAACGGCAGCGGCACCTTCGTCCGCACCGAGTCCGAGGCCAGTTCCCATACCGCATACTTCCGCACCAGTAACGGCCATACCGCTGCGGTGATACCCTCATCCCATCCAGGGCTCACCAGCGTCACCTCGGCCAGCGCGGTGCTGACGTTCTCTGCCACCACCGTCCTCACCGTCACCGTGAGCGATGAGTCGTTCAGTGCTAACGTCTGCGACGGCTACAACGAATACACCTTCACCTGCGGCTCCGACGCGCCCCATGCATACAAGACCGATGCCGGCAACTGGACCTTCGTCCGTCCCGCTGCCACATCGAAGACTTTCACGCTCGACCATTTTGAGTGGTCCAGCGGTGCTTTCGAGCTCGACTTGGACGGCGGCGCCACCACGCCTGCCGCCACCCGCGTGAAGACCGTGCGCTACCGCAACATGTATTCCAATGTCGACACCCTGCCCGTCACCGTTGAGGTCTACGCCGTCTACCGGGCCGCCGGTGTTGCTGCCGGTGTCAACAGCAACCGCGTCAACACCACCGTCCGTCTGGCGGGCTATCCGCAGTTGACCACCAACTGGAACGACGGCCCCTTCTCCCTCTATAAATTCCGGAACGAGCAAACCTTCAATGGCTTCGATGCCTATCCCGTGGCGAGCTACGACGGCAACATCGCCCTGCTCTCCACCTCTCAGAAAACAGAGGATGTCTATTACTGGTATATCACCGATGCCGGTGGCGATACCGTTGACAGCCGTGGGGTGCACCATCGCTACTATTACATCCGCAGTTTCGGCAACGACGGCTACCTCTGCATACCCACCCCGAGCGACACCAACCTGGGTTCCGTGCACATCACCCCCGACGACGGCCCGAGTACCGTGCTCACCAATGCCAACAAGTTTGCTATCATCCCCATCGACGGCGAGAACGACCGCTTCGCCATTATCGCCAAAGGCAGCCGCTACGGCATCGGCATCCCCGCTGTGGCGGGTGGCGACGAGACCTACGTCCTCAAGCAGGTGCCGTTGACCGACCACCGCTCCCACTGGTACCTCATCGACACCCTGACGATGACCCCCGTCACGATTCCCGACACCGTCGTACCTCTCGATATTGTCTTCCATGGCGGCGCGTTGTCGCCCGACAGCAAGACGCTCACCAACGACGCCAGCGACCACGGTGTCTCTGTCGGCGACGTCGCCGAGATACCCTACGGCGACACCGTCACCTTCACCGTCAGCGGCTACTACTACACCTGCGACTCGGTGCACTACCCTGAACAGCAGCGTTTCGACTACCCCGACGGCACGCAGTACTACTACTATGAAGATGAGGTTCACGGCATTTATGAGAACGGTCTCGTGCCCCTCCACGGTGACACCACGGCGGGTGTCGTCCACCACACTGACGGACTTACCTATCGTTGGCGCATCACCGGCGGCGGTCTCGCCGGCAAGGTACAGATACTGAAAAGCGACGGCAGTTGGGCTGCCCTCGGCGAGTGGGTCAACACGGGTGCCGTCAACAGCGTCAAGGTCTGCATGACCCATGGCAACCGTACCATTACGAATCTCAATGGTATCCTCGAAGTGCGCGCCATGCGCAACGTCGACTCTTCGCATCGTCTGCAGGCCGTGCTCACCGCCAAGCGCGACCATGAGCAACCCATCGGCTTTACTGCGTCGCCCACCAGTTTGGCTGTAGGCACCCGTGCCCCTTCCGATACCGGTGTGGTCACCCTCGAGCTCTACACCCCCTACATCGGCAACGCCAGCGAGAACACCCATGCCGAATGGGTCGTCACCTCCTCCAACACCACCGGCTTGGAGGTCATCCCGCCCACTATATCGCACAACGTGATGCGCTGCAACGTACAACGTCACGACACCCTCGTGGGCACCACCTCCTTCAAGGTGGTAGGCCATGTGGATGGACAATACAGTGTGGACATCCTCCTCAAGAGTCAGAGCGGAGCCACTGTGGGACACCAGATTATCAGCGTCGAAGTCAACAGCGTCTGCTCCGTACCTGTCATCATCAACACCTCTACCAATCTCATCACTGTGGACGCTGGCAGCCCCTACGCCGGCGGCTACCTCACGGCGAAATACTTCATGGGACGCATCCGCTCCTCCTATCCCGCCAACGATACGGTCTATCTGCGTATCGTGCAGGGCGACCAGCGGAGTAGCACCGCTCCAGCGGCACGCGACATTGTGGCGGGTTGGACGGCCAACACCTATACCACAGCACCTACCGTGGGCAACCCCGCCCATTATTGCTTCGCCAGCGGCAGCGTGGCGCCCGTCTTCATGGGTCATACCGTCTACGCCGTAGCCGTCAAGAAGGGTTTCGATACCTCTGCCGTGGCATGCTTTTACTTTGGCGGTGGCGAGACCCCCGACGAACCCTATATCATTACCAACACCTACGATTTCTCCTACATGGCGGCGCACCCCACCTATCACTATGTGCAGAGTGCCGACATCGATGTCCATGATGTGATGTCCGATTTTGCCGACTCGGCAGCAATGCTGTCCTTCTTGCGCGGTCTGACAGTCTCCAATTTCAGAGGCACCTTTAATGGCAACTATTACAAGCTGAAAAACATTGTCCATCCGCTGATGGACACCATCTCGAAGCGCGGCTCCGTGTCGAACCTTGTCCTTGAGGATGTCTGGATTGACGACCAAAGCAGCAGCGTCTCGCTCGGTGCCATAGCGCGCGTGGCGTGCCAAGGTGCCCGTATCTATAATGTAGGTAGTCGCACCTCCGATAACTTCACCGTGGCAGGACAGCCGCATCATCGTGGCCGCGTCACCAAGCACAGCCCCAATAGCCAAACCTTTGTGGGTGGCCTCGTGGGTCAACTGCATGACACCGCTCGCGTCATCAACTGCTACTCCGATGCCGACGTGGTGAACAAGAGCACCAACACCAGCAGCCACACCGCTGGCCTGGTGGGCTACAACGGCGTTGCCACTACGCAAACCGACCTTCTGGCTTGCCGCGGCACCATGGTGATGAACTGCGTATGCTACGCCGACAGCGTCAAGGGCCAAGGTGTCAAGAACACGGGATCGCTTGCTCCTGTCTATGGCGGCAAACCCATCAGCAACGACAAAGTTGTGAGCAGCAAAAATGTTGGAGTGAACACCTACACCTACTACCGTGCCGATATGGCCATCACCCGTAACGATGGTACCGTTGTCGCCAACAAAGACCATTTCTTCAGTGGCTCCTTGCAGATGAGCGACATGAATTTTGGTCGCTGGCTGGCCACCAACATCCTCAACTCCAACCGTCGGCTCTGTGCCGTCTATATCATCACCGACCGTCGCACCTCCGCCACCGGCGACTGGATTGCCGAATATCCCGAAGACACCGCCTACGTGGGCAAATGGGTCAAAGACGACGAATACTACTATCCCGTCATCAAGAAATGGGGCAAGTACCCCTCGCTCATCAATCCGCGCATCACCGCCGATGCGGAATTCCGCGCCCCTTACTGCGGTCGCAAGCTGGGCAATCTCACCGTCCATGTGCGAGGCAAGCGCGTCGACCAGACGACCGCTATCAACCAAGACCTTGTGCTGCCCATTATGGACATCGACACCGGCGACGCCAAGAACTCGTGGGGCAACGGCTTCGGCGCCGGCAAGTACGGCTACGCTTACGTCTCCCTGCCGTTCTACAGCAGCATGTTCACCGACGGCTACGGCGTGGTGGGCAACAACCGCACGGTGACGGGTTGGAAGATTACCGCCGTCGAGACCGACGGCACTGTGGAGTACCGTCACTTTACCACCACGGGCGACACCTCGGCCTACAACTTTGCCGACCGCTACTGCATCGATAAGGACATCTTTGACACGATGAACCGCAAATTCGGTATCCCGAGGGTCTTCGCCTGCGGCGGCTACTACTATGTGCCCGAAGGGGTCACTGCCATCACCATCGAACCCTATTGGTCCAGGTACACCGTCTATATCAGCGACCGTTACACCGACCGCGTCGCCAGAAGCGGCAATCCCAAAGAATTGAAAAATTTCTATTATGGTGGCCACCTGCCCAACGCTTCTAAGACCTATCTGGGCAAAGCGGTGCTTTATAATACCGCGGCTGTTATGAACGACTTAAACAACAACGGCTACAACGGTGACAGTGCTTGCGTCTATGACAACGCTGTGGTGTTGGTGGGCAACTACACCGACTCCGTCATGGCCGCTGCTGCCAACAATGGCGCTACATGGACCACCACCAACAAGAAAACGCCCTTCACGGTTCTCTCGGCCAACGACAATCAAGACGACGAGCCGGCGTATACGCTCTATTGTTACATCCCAGGACGGCTTGACATCAATCCCGTCTGCTTCACCTTTGTCAATATCTGCGGCATTGGTCAGGCCAAGAAGACAATGAACCAGCAATTCGCTTACACCATCGGTATCTGGAGACCCAATGGCTGGTTTGAAATCACCGAAACCGCCTTTGCGGAATTCAACCAGTTTGAATATGCGCATGCGGGTAAACAGCAAAAAATCTATAACCGAACCTCTCCGCTGATTCTCAACGGGGGCACCTTCCATGATATTGTCAGTAGTCAGAAGGACCCCAGGAATACACCCTATGTCATCTTGGGTGGCAATGTCTTTATGGACAGATTTGCCCATGGAGCTCATTATGATGCTAATAAAGGTGCTAGTTTTAAGACCCCCCACAATCCCGTCAGCATTGTCGGTGGTCAGTTTGCGGTGGTGTACCTTTCGGGAATGGACCCCGCAGAGGCCAGCAACGCCAACGACCACGTACAGCTCTACACCAATGGCGGCAAGATAGGGCTCTTCGCCACTGGTGGACAGGCGCAAATCGACGGTAACGCCTTCCTGCGCATCGACCACACCGTGGCGCACTCTTTCTATGGCGGCGGCATCAACCCCAGCAAGCCGGTGACGGGCAATATCGATGTGCGGTTGACCAACTGCTTGATAGGTACCTATTTCGGCGGTCCCCAAAACGGTGACATGACCTCCTCGCAGCGGATTACTACCTATGCGGAAAACACCACCTTCGGCTACTTCTACGGTGCAGGGTGCGGCGGCTCGGGTATCACCACAGCACGCGCAGACGATGCCTCAGGTAATGGTATATCATTCGCTTGTTTCTATAATAATAGGTTGACCTACGCGAGCACTGCTTCTGGCACCGTTGGTAATTGCAATATCACTCTTCCTGGCTACTGTGTTGACTATGATTACGACTTTATGTTCGGCTCCCAAGGCAATACTTTTTGGAAACGCTTCTATAAAAAATATGCCACAGTCTCGTTGGCGCAGACCTTCAACGTCACCTCGCATCTGAAGAAATGCACGGTGTTGAGTGATTTTTATGGTGGCGGCCGCTTCGGCGCGGTGGGTACGGCAGGCACTGCGGGAGTGATTAGTACTGTGCTCGACAGTACCGAGGTCTTCGGTCGTGTCTTCGGCGGCAGCTACGCCTCCTCCATCCCGACGGCGGAGGTCTCGTTGCTTACCAGTGCCAATGTTAATTCGTACAAACCCACCTACAACGACTCCACGGGTTACTTTGGCCCGCACGTATATGCGCCCAAGGAGACTTGGACCTGGAGGACAGGTACCAATGGCACCAAGGACAATGCTAACAAGATTCTCGAAACCAGCGTTGACCTCTCCAATCTCGGGCAGGTCTATGGTACTATCAACCTCACCATCAAGGGCAACTCGCACATCCACGGCGATGTCTTCGGCGGCTGCGACATGAGTATCGCCACCGCCAATGTCGTCACCCGTATTTCTGGCCCTGTCCACATTGGCGGCTCCGTCTACGGCGGAGGCAACGAAGCCAAGGTGAGAGGCAACACCACTGTAAAAATAGGAGAACTATAATGAATAATACCGAATATAGATTTTTTATGAATCAAACAGGAAATAATATGATATTACGTAATCGTATCAAACAAGCGGCTGCCTTGCTGCTTCTGATGTGTTGCTTCGCCGGCAGCGTCTGGGCTGATGAAACGTATTGTTTCATCATCTACAAAAACTCGACCTACTATTACATGCAATCGTCTAATGCGAATAATAGTGCAGTGTCTAAGCAGACTATTACAGAGTTTGACTCGGCGTTGGTTTTTTGGACTTTTTCGGGTACCGATGATGTAGGTTCTACAGGAACGCTCAAGTGTGGTGACTATTACCTGAATGTAAATAATGATGAATTGAGAACAAGTACAACGTCACGTAGGTGGACGCGTACGCAATACGGTTTTAAGTATATAGATTCTGTAGCAAGAACGAATTGGTGGGGACAAATCACGGGTTATAATACTACAACATATTATATTGGAAAGAACAGTAACAATGGTACTGATTTTAGAAGAACAGACCAAGAGGGTAGGTCGCATGTGGCGTATCATGTTGTTGCAGGTGCCCATACGAACGCGGTATTGCCGTCGGCTCCGGCAAACCTTCTTGCCAGTGTGACTCCGACCAATACGGTGCTTACTTTTGCTACCACTACCAATGAGACCGTCAACGTGAACAATGCTTCTTTTAATGCCGATGTCCGTGATGGCTATACTACCTATGATTTGATTTGCAATACCACCACCTATCACGCCTACCGCTGGGATGAAGGAACCTGGTCTTTCAACCAGCCAACTTCTGGAAGAAAGACCTTCAACCTTGACCATTTCGAGTGGTCGAGCAATGTGATGGAGCTGGAGATGGTCACGGGTGCCACCACACCGGCGGCCACGCGTGTGCAGACGGTGCGCTACCGGAACCCCTACACCAATATCGACACTTTCTCCTCCACCGTCAGCGTATACGCTGTCTATAAGGCCGACGGCGTGGCGGCTGAAGTCAACAGCAACACGGTGAATGCCACCGTCAAGTTGGCGGGCTACCCTCGGCTGACCACCGACTGGGACAACGGCCCCTTCCCATTATACCAGTTTATCAATGAGCGTCAATTCAACGGCTTCTATGCATACGCTGTGGCGAGCTACGACGGCGACACCACCCTGCTATCCACCGCACAGCCCTTGGAATTTAGTGATGTCTACTATTGGTATTTCATGGATGCCGGCGAGGTCTACACCGACGCCCGTGGGGTGAACCACCGCTACTACTATATCCGCAGCTTCGGCAACGACGGATACATCTGCATACCTCGGCTGAACGACACTGCCCTGGGTTCGGTGCGCATCACTCCCAGCAGTGGCTCGGACATGAGCATGCTCACCGACCACAATAAGTTTGTCATCCTCCCCGTGGAGGGTGAGAACGACCGCTTCCAGATTAGAGTCAAAGGCGGCACCTACGGCATCGGCATCCCCGCTGTGGCGGGCGGCGACGAGTCCTACGTCCTCAAGCAAGTGCCGCTGACCGACCACCGCTCCCACTGGGGCTGGTCCGACACCCTGACAATGGAGGTGGTCGAAATGCCCGACACCACCATGGCCCTCGGTGCCACCTTCCATGGCGGCACGTTGAATCCCGATAGCAAGATTCTCGCCAACGAGGCCGGCATCAACGGTGTGACACCGGGTACTGCCGCCGAGATACCCTACGGCGACACCGTCACCTTCACCGTCAGCGGCTTCTACTATACCCGTGACTCGATGTTCTATCCCGCACAGCAGCGTTTCGATGCCCCCAACGGTACGCATTACTATTATTATGAAGACGACCAGGGCAACGGCGAGAACGGCCTCGAGCCCCTCCACGGCACCCCAATTCCGGGTACGGAACCTCAGTACGACGGTCTCACCTACCGTTGGCGCATCATTGGCGGCGGTATCGACGGAAAGATTCAGATCTTGAAGAGCGACGGCAGCTGGGCGGCCCTCGGCGAGTGGGTCAACACCGGTGCCGTCAGCAGCGTGAAAGTCTGCATGACCCACAGCAACCACACCACGACGAACCTCAGCGGCTACCTGGAGGTGCGTGCCATGCGCAGCACTGACTCCTCGCACCGTCTGCAGGCCGAGCTCATCGCCAAGCGCGACCATGAGGAGCCCATCGGCTTCAAAGCCATTACCACCTATGTTGCTGTCGGTTCCCACGCCCCCAGCGACACCGGCGTGGTCAACCTGGAGCTCTACACCCCCTACCTGGGCAGCCCCAGTGAGGCCGCCCACGCCGAATGGGTCATCACCTCCTCTAACCCCAGCGGCTTGCAGGTCGTACCTCTTGTTCACCCGAACAACGTGTTGCGCTGCAACGTGCAGCGGAACGACACCCTGGTGGGCAACACCTCCTTCAAGGTGGCAGGGCATACGAGTGGCCAATACAGTGTCAATATTGTGCTGAAGAACCATAGGGGCATTGTTGTGGGCAGCCAGGTCATCACTGTCGAGGTCATCGGCGCTTGTGCCACACCTGTCATTGTCAATACCTCCACTCAACTGGACAGCGTGCTCAGCACAAGCCCATATTACCCTGTATATAGCACCAAGAAATATTTCACCGGTCGGGTCAGCTCTGCCTATCCCGTCAACGACACCATATTTTTGCGTGTGGTGGCGGGTGACCAACGCAGCAATCCCCTCCCCACGGCACACGCGATAGCGTCGGGCTGGACGTCCAACTCCTACAGCGCCGCCCTTCCGGCTCATTTCCGCTTTGCCAGCGGCGCATCCATCCCGGTCTTCCTGGGCTACACCGTCTACGCTGTGGCTGTCAAGAAAACCTTCGACACTTCCGATGTGGCATGCTTCTACTTCGGCGGTGGCCAGAGTGCAGCTGAGCCCTACGTCATCACCAACATCTACGACTTCGGATATATGCGCGACCATCCCACCTACTATTTCGTGCAGGACGCCGACATCGATGCCCATGACGTGGTATCCGATTTGGCCGACTCGGCAGCGGCACTGACCTTCCTGCGCGGATTGACGGTGCGCAACTTCAGAGGTACCTTCAACGGCAACTATCACAAGCTGAAGCATCTCGTCCATCCGCTGATGGACACCATCTCGAAACGCGGTTCTGTGTCGAACCTCGTTCTCGAGGATGTCTGGATTGACGACCAGAGCAGCAATGTGTCGCTCGGTGCGGTGGCCCGTGTAGCACATCAGGGTGCCCGTATATACAACGTAGGCAGCCGCACTTCCGATAACTTCACCGTGGCTGGACAGCTGCGTCACCGTGGCCGTGTTACCAAGCACAGCCCTAATAGCCAGACCTACGTGGGCGGCCTCGTGGGACGCCTGCTCGACACGGCGCGTGTCATCAACTGCTACTCCGACGCCGACGTGGTGAACAAGAGCACCAGCACCAGTAGCCACACCGCTGGTTTGGTGGGCTACAACAACACCGTCACCACGCAAGCGCTATTGCAGAATAGCAATGGTACTATGGTGATGAACTGCGTCTGCTACGCCGACAGCGTCAAGGGCGATGGAGTGAAGGGTAGCGGTTCGCTTGCCCCCGTCTATGGTGGCAAACCCATCAGCAATGACAACGTGAGTGGCAATACAGCGGTGAACACCTACACCTACTACTGTGCCGACATGGCCATCACCAAAGTCAACGGCACCGTTGTGGCCGATAACAACCATGTTTTCAATGGTTCACTACAATTGAGCGATATGCACTTCGGACGTTGGCAGCCCATCAACATCCTCAACTCCAACCGTCGTCTCTGCGCAGTCTATATTATCACCGACCGTCGTACGCCATCCTCCTCCGCCAAGAACTGGATTGCCGAATATCCAGGAGATACCAGTTATGTAGGCAAGTGGGTCGTTGACGACGAGTACAAGTATCCTGTCATCAAGAAATGGGGTAAGTATCCCTCCCTGATTAATCCGAGAATTACGTCCGACGCGGAGTTCCGCGAGCCCTACTGCGGTCGTAAGCTGGGGACACTCACCGTCCATGTGCGCGGCAAGCGCTGCGACCAATCGACCGATATCAACGAAGACCTGGTGCTGCCCATCATGGACATCGACACTGGTGATGCCAAGCACATGTGGAGCGACGGCTTCGGTGCCGGCAAGTACGGCTACGCATACGTCTCCCTGCCGTTCTACAGCAGCATGTTCACCGACGGCTACGGCGTGTCGGGCAATAACCGCACGGTGACGGGCTGGAAAATCACCGCCATCGAAACCGACGGCTCCGTGGAGTACCGCCATTTCCACACTACAAACGACGACTCCGCCTACAACTTCGCTGACCGTTACTGCATCGACAAGGATCTCTTCAGCACGATGAACGATAATTTCAGCATCCCACGAGTCTTTGCCTGCGGCGGCTACTACTATGTTCCCGAAGGGGTCACCGCCATCACCATCGAGCCCTACTGGTCGAGATATACTGTCTATATCTGCGACTACTTTCCTGACCGCGTGGCAAGTCATAGTTCTATCAGTACGTTGAAGAACTTCCACTACGGCGGTCGATTGCCCAACGCCTCCAAGACCTATCTGGGCAAGACGGTGCTGTATAATACAACAGCTGTCATGAACGACCTAAACACCAACGGCTACAACAGCAACGGCGCCTGCGTGTATGACAACGCTGTGGTGCTCGTGGGCAACTACCACGACTCCCTTATGGCAAGCGGCGCCCTTTGGACCAATAATAAACATACGCCGTTCACGATTCTATCGGCCAACGACAACCAGGACGACGAGCCGGCATATACATTTTATGTCAATTTCGGTACCTATGACCGACTAAGCATCAACCCTGTGTGTTTCACATTCATCAATGTTTGTGGTTTAGGCATGGCGAAAAAGACGATGAACCAACCCAAAAATCCAACCATCGGTATTTGGCAACCCTACGGCTGGTTTGAGTTTACCGAGACTGCTTTTGCGGAGTTCACCGAGTTTGAATATGCGAACTCAGGAAAACAGGCAAGCCATTTGGGCCGTCCCTCACCGCTTATCCTTAATGGAGGCACGCTTCACGACTTTGTCAGCAGCCAGAACAACCCGCTCAACACTCCGTATATTATCGTGGGTGGCAATATTTTCATGTACAAATTTGCCAACGGTGTCCACTTTGATTCTGGCAACGAGACCCCGCATAACCCCGTCAATATCATCGGTGGTCAATTCAAGGAGGTATATCTTTCCGGAAATAAACCGGATGAAACCGCTAACACCACCGACCATGTGCAGCTCTACACCAACGGCGGCAAGATAGGGTTCTACGCCACTGGCGGTCAGGCACAGATAAAGGGCAATGCCACCCTGCGCATCGACCACACCATAGTTCGCGACTTCTATGGTGGTGGTGTCAACCCCAACAAACCGGTGACAGGCAACATTGATGTGCGGATAACCAATAGTCTTATCGGCACCTATTTCGGTGGTCCCCAGTACGGCAATATGACCAACACACAGTCCATCAACACGTACGCAGAGAACACCACGTTTGGTTATTTCTATGGTGCGGGTCATGGTGGTACGGGATTTTCTTCAAATCGTACCCAGAACTCATACAACGCTACGAATCGTGCCAACAACATTGGTTTTAATTCATTTTACGATAATAGGTTGTCCTTCTCGACAAATGCCAGTTATCCAGGGTTCCTCATAAATTATGATTACGACTTTATGTGTTTTGCCGGTGGTAACTATTTTCTGATACGTTTCTACAACCGTTATGCTATCGTATCCCTTACACAGACCTATCAGGTGACTTCGTACTTGAAGGACTGCAAGGTGATGAGTGACTTCTACGGTGGTGGCCGTTTCGGTTCCGTAGGTACGCAGGCGAACAATGGCTCACTCACCACCACCTTGGAGAACACCGAGGTCTTTGGCCGGGTGTTCGGTGGCAGCTATGCCTCCTCCACCCCCACGGCCGAGGTCTCTACGCTTACCAGTGGCAATGTGGCGACCTACCGTCCCTACTACAGTGACTCTACTGGCTATTTCGGACCAGCTATCTACGCCCCAAAAGAGACATGGATGTGGCAGACTGGCACCAATGGCAACAGGAATGATGCCAACAAGATTCTCTACACCAATGTTGACCTCTCCACCCTCGGACAGGTCTTCGGCAATATCAACCTTACCATCAAGGGCACCTCGAACATCCACGGCGATGTGTTTGGCGGCTGTGACATGAGTACCGCCAAGGGCAACGTTGTCACCCGCATCATGGGCCCCGTCCACATCGGTGGATCCCTCTACGGTGGCGGCAACGAGGCCAAGGTGATTGGCAACACCACCGTCAAGGTCGGCGAGAACTAACAGAAACACTATCGTGAAACGCATACTGATTATGAAAAATAAAACAGATAAATATATGACATCGCGTTATCGTATGAAACAGAAGGCAGCCCTGCTGCTGCTCGTGCTTGCGAGCACATGGGCGGTGGCACAGGAGGTGCCTGTCATCACAGGCAGCATCTACGGCGGCGGAAAATCGGCCAACGTGGAGGGCAACACCAGTGTCACGATGAAGAAAGGTATCGTGGGCTCCATTTACGGCGGCGGCCGTGAGGGCTCCGTGTTGCAGGGTGCCGCAGGCACCGGTGCAGACACGGTGGTCGTCAACGGCGGCTATATTGGCTACGAATACCAGGAAGGCATTATTAAACGCACGTACAACGACTTTGGCAACAGTGCCTCCTACCATGGTATCTATGGCGGCGGTTTTGGCACCGGCACCGTCGTGCAACGCACGTCGAAGGTCGTCGTGCTGCCCTCCGTAGAGAAGGTCTATGTGAATGGATCTATCTACGGCGGCGGCGAGTGCGGCCAGGTGAATGGTGGATACCTCAAGCGTAGCGACCTGACCAGCACCACCTATGCTGCCAGTACCTATTATGTGTTCCGTGCTGCCGACAGCACCATGCAGTTGGCTACTGGTGGCTTCAGCGACGCGGCGGTCTACTATCAGAAGATCACTCCGGCATCCTACGATGTGAACGCCACCACGGTGGACGTGCGTAAGGGTACCTATGGTCTTGAGATCAGCGGCTCCGTCTATGGCGGTGGTCGTGGTTTCTTTATCAGCACCAGTGCAGTTGCAGGTGACACCGGCCGTACTGTGGTGCCCACCGAGACGGTGATTAACGGCACTGTCTACGGTAACACCTATGTCAACGTCGGCGACATCACCGGTGACACGAGCGACCTCAGGATTTTGGGTATGCCCCTGTTCGTTGACCAGCAGAAAATGATTGACCAGCGGGTGTACAACAACGCCGACACCACGCTCCAGAAGGTGCTGCGCAGCGGTTTGACCTACGTGATGGATTCGGCTACACACAACTATGTGGCTGTCAACCCCGGCGGTGTGGACCACCATACGATTACCGCGCTGAAACGCGACGGCACAATGCAGCGCAATTTCGACCTCGACGGCACCACCCGCGTTCCGGGTGTGCTTTACTACACGCGGCAGAGCACCATCGCCGTAGCCGGCGGTGGTGAGTTGGGTGCCGTGAGAGGCAGTCATGACACCTACAACGCCTCCATGACCGGCGGCAACACCTCGGTTCGGCTGCATAGCGGTATCTTGGGTGGTACCGAGGGTGGCCTGGTGACCGGTATGGTGTTTGGCGGCGGTAAGTCGGCAGCGGTTGACGGCACCACCTCCGTCCTTATTGACGGTGACGTGCGTGTGTGTCGGCAGGTGTTCGGTGGCGGTTGTGAGGCCCCCGTCAAGGCCCTGCGCCGTGCCAGCGAGAACGATACCACCACGGCTAGCCGCGTGCGTCTCGTCAGGGGCTGGGTGGGTTCGCTCTTCGGCGGTACCTTCATGGCCGAGATGAGCAAGAACAGCATCACCCGTACCGTTGTGGGACGCACTGGTGCCAACAATGACAGTGTCTTGGTGACCGACTGTGTGTACGGCGGCAGCTGCTTTGCCCCTCACCACGGCTTGGGCTATGTTACCATGAACAGTGGCAAGGTCGGTTTCGCCAGAGCGGGCTACGACCTGACGGTGAGAGGCGACCAAGTGATGAACAACTACTTTGCAGATGGCGACCCCTCCGTGGCGAAAAATACCGTGGTGGGTGTCCCCTACGATGGATATAAGAATGTCAGCGGTTCCGTATACGGCGGCGGCTACGGCCCCTTGGCCAGCATCACCCGTACCTACGTGGTCGTCAACGGTGGCGTGGTGCAGCAGGGTGTCTTCGGCGGCGGTGAAATGGGTGCCGTCGAGAAATCGGGCAGCGCCATCACTTATACCTACAAGCATCTGACCCCCAGTGGCGGCAATATTACCGAAACCATGACTTTCGGCCCTGGTGCGGACACCCGTGTGGAATTCAACGGCGGCTCCGCTGGCATGGTATACGGTGGCGGCTGCGGTAGCGCACACAACATGCCTTACGCTTTCAGCACCACGCCCGGCTCCGTGTTCGGTAATACCACCGTCATTTTGCGCGGTGGTACTGTCGACACCTCCTACCGCAGTGAAGACGGCGGCGGCGGTGGCGTTTACGGCGGCGGTATGGAAGGTATCGTCTATGGTGACCCCGATTCCACTTTCAAGGGCTCTACGGTACGTATGGCCGGCGGCGATGTCCTCCGTCTTTTCGGCGGTGGTCGTGGTTTCCAGAGTTCCTTCACAGACATCAACCATAACGGCGAGACCGTGCTGAACCGCGTCAGCGACGATGCAGGCCGCGTGTACGGCAACACCCGCGTCTTTGTCAACAACGCGGCGGCACGCGTCAGAATGGGCCTCTATGGCGGCGGCGAGGGCTGCTACTTCGTCACCAACCGTGGATACATCAGCCAGCGCGACACCGTAGGTACGGTGACGGGTAATGTACTGGTGGACATCACCAACGGTACTATCAACCAGAGCTTCGGCGGCGGACGTATCGCCTCTGTCTACGGATATAGCGACTTTCGCATCCACGGCACTGCGACGGTTACTGCTGCTTATGGCGGCAACGACATCAGCGGCAAGGTGTTCGGTCGTGGCATCAGCTTGGCCACTGCCCACGGCACCACCGTGACCCGTGACAGCAGCGAGGTCTACGTGCACATCTATGAGACCCCGCATGTGGGTCGCGTCTTTGGCGGCGGCAACGGCAACTATGATGCCCGAACCTATGCGACCAGTGCTTCCGATCCCATGTACAACCTGCAGCTTACCCGCCCAGTGCAGAAGAGTACCTACGTTGAGGTGAATCTGGACTCCACCGGCACTTCGGCTCACGGCAATGTGGGCGCTGCTTTCGCCGGCGGTAACGCTGCCAATGTGGATACTGCCCGTATCTATCTGGCCGGTGTAGGCCGTTGCGACACCGTCTTTGGCGGCGGCAACGCGGCTACCGTCACCACCTACAACCGTATCATGGTGTATGCCGATAACAACAACGGTACCAACAGCAATTTGAAAGCTGGGTTCAATAACTGCAACTATGTGTTCTGCGGCAACAATCTCGCCGAGATGGACATCTTGCCTGACTCATACCTCATCAGCGGTCGTCTGAACTACGTCTACGGCGGTGGTAACGCTGGTAGCATGACGGCTCTGGAGAGCAAGACAGCCAAGGACGGTAGCACCGTCAATTCATTGAGCACCTATATCCTCGCGAACAGCAACAAACTTACCGTGGTCGGTGCCATCTATGGTGGCTGTAATATCGCCTCCGTGGCCGGCGGCACCTTTGTGGATGTGCGCACCTGCGAATCCATAGCCAATGTCTTTGGCGGCAACGATATGGGCGACACTGTCCACGGCCTGTCGCGTGTGGATATTTGCGGCAGCGGTAGCGGCAGCATAGGCAATGTCTACGGCGGCGGCAACGGTAACTATGAATATACGTCACCCTCGCCTTCGCCTGCTCCTCAGCAGGGCGAGCCCCAACCCTCAATGGCTCCCGCCATCGTGGAGGGCACCCCGCCCTATAGCGACACCACTGTTGTCAACCTCTACGGCGGCACCGTGGGTTATCTCTACGGCGGCGGCTTGGCTGGCGACTGCGGCGGTACATACCTTAATATTGAAGACAAACATGATGGTGTACTGGATGCTTCCGTGACCTATGCTACCTTCGGCGGCGGCTGCGGTAAGACGGCATACATCGGATCTTCCGCCAGCGACCATCCCCACAGGGGTAACGTGGCGCGTATCGCCGTGACTGAGTACAAGAGCTTGCACGGCATCCCCTCCAAAGCATACGGCGGCGGTAATGCCGGTGACGTGCGCAACACTCGCTTCACCCTCATCAGTACATTTGAAACCGATGACGCCAGCCCCGCTGTGTTCGACACCATCTACGGTGGTTGCCGCGCAGCAAACATCCTCGGTACGGCCAACACCTATATGAACTATGGCGACACGATGCGTATCACCAGCACCGTCATCTACGGCGGCAACGACTATGCCGGCACTGTGGCCAACACCAACTTGGTCATCACCGGTGGCCAATACCGGAATGTGTATGGTGCAGGTAACGGCGATTACGAATACTCGCGTGGTACTTATGTGGCAGGACTCCTCGCCGCTTCGCAAGCGTGCGACACCGTGCCTGTGTCGGAGGAGGTCACCTTGACCCTCTACGGTGGCTCCTTCATCGACAACGTATACGGTGGCGGCAATATGGGTTATGTCTACAAACACGACTTCACCCATCCCGGCAATACAACACCGCACCCCACCTTTGCATCTCCCGACAACTACGGAAGAATTACAGTGCACGTACACGGCGGTTTCTACAGAAACAATATCTACTGTGGAGCCCGTGGCGTGGAGAATATCGTTAACGGCCGTATGGCTGGCCGTCAGCTGGTGTATGGTTTCAAGCAACTCAATATGGACAACGGTCGGGTCAAGAATGCTATCCACGGCGGTTCGGAAGCTGTGGACGACGGCTACCCCGACGAGTGCGACAGCATCCCCACGGGCTACCTGACCCGTGCCAACTATTCCACCTACACCACGTTGCGTCCCTCCTCAGTTGTCAATGTTTTAGGCGGCGAGGTGGACGGTAACGTCTATGGTGGCGGCTATCGTGGTAATATCTACGGTTCGGTATATGTCAACATCGGTATTGACGCCGTGCGCGACTGCCAGGCCTGGACAACCAACTATTACGGTGCCAACGACCCATACATGTCCTATCGCCCCAATATTACCGACCCCACCGCCGACGGCTATGTGGCGGCAGGTGACATATATATTGAAGGTTCTGTCTATGCAGGTGCCGACTGGGGCGACGCCGGTGGACGCTATACGTTTGACAAACGTGGTGTCTGTGGTGGAGAGACCCGTATCCTCGTCGACGGCAAGGGCTACAACACCTCGGCGTTGTCGATGGGTTCCTCGCTTCCTTTTATGAACATCAACAGTAACCTCATCTGCTCCGGTACTTCGGTAGAGGGTGGCGACCTGGTGCGTCATATCACCGTGCGTCACTACGGTCACTACTCTTGCGACCCCATGTCGGAGAAGACGCTCCACTCCATACAGCGTGCCGACTCGGTGTTGCTCGATAGCGTGGCCATCACCTTCCTCGGTGAGCGTGACGCCTACACGGCCTACAACTCGCCCGACTACTCCTTCTGCCGTTGCGACACCATCCTGATGAGGAACCGCAATATCATTGCCATCAAGGCACCGGCTACCTATATGCGTAGCATGCAGTTCCTGAAAGCTGACGGACAATTGGTGGATGACCTGGCCGACTTGAGTGCTCTCTACAATGGTGCCATAACGCCCAGTGGCGTGGTGCCTGGTGTGACAAATTACCAGGGCGGCGACTCGCTTTATGCTTGTGATAACGACAGTTTATGTAAGTCGGTACCCGTTTGTGACGCTTTCGACATACCCACCGATTTCACCAAATTCTATATCGTCGACGGTGTCTATGTCAACGTCATTGATGAAAATGATGTGTTCGGCGAGGTGAAGGGCTTTGCCTACCTGATGGCCGACAGTAACTCCCAGGCATTCTTCAACGCTCGTCAGAAGACTGCTTCGGACAACCTACATGACGGTGGTTTCTACGCTACTTGCCATTGTTTGAACACCTTTGGTGCTGGTGCTAATCCGGAATATCCATACGTGAACAGTGGTTTGGGTTACCGTACTTGGACGATAGGCAACGGCGAATTGATTCGTAAACGCCAGATCTCCATTGTGGCCAACTCCAATGTGCGACTGATGCCGGATAGAAATATGAAGCTGGGAACGATGACAGTGGGCTCGGGTGGCTCTTCGGTGACGACCGACAACCTGGCTCTGGCCAAGGCCACACTGGAACTGCCTCCTACGGATGCGGGACACTACTATCGTATCAAGAATGTCATCGTGGACCAAGACAACGGTGGACAGGTGGTGTTGCTCGGTGCCGCATACGACACCGTGGGCACTGACGGCTGGCGTTACCTCCAAGGCAGCAGCGACGTCGACGGCCGCGCCATCCTGGACAACCCCAACTATACGTTCGGTCTGTACATGCGTCTGAACAGAAACTTCCAGACGGTTGCATGCCCCACCGACACGCACTACATCCATACCCATACAGGTACCCAATATTACCCTTGTCAGGAAGCCAGCATTGTAGCAGGTAACGAGTACCTGCAGCAGTTGCACGGTTTTGTATCGCACCCTGTGGTCAACTATCTCAACGTAATACCCACCATGGACTTTTATCTGACCTACGACACCTCATTCAGTGTCACCATTGTCCGCGAAGTGGTGTTTACGATGGAAGAGTACGACAGTGTGGGTAACTTTGTGGCACCTATTGAGGTGACGCTCATCATCAGTACCGTCATCAAGGATTTCCACGATGAGGAGAAAGAAATTTTGGTGATGTATAATGAAGGCACCTCCAACTATTCGGTTCGCAAGGTGATTCTGCCGGCCTCCATGATTGAGCGTACCCTATATCTGGACAGCATCCATTGGACCCCATCGGTGGGTAGCGAGAATTACAGCAACTTCTTCAAGTTAACAACTGTCAGCAATACGACTGCTATTAGTGCCGCAGATCCCACCAACCGAGCAGTAGCAGTCACGGTGGCTCCCACGGAGGATTTGAGCGGAAGTGTCACTACCGGTATGGGTTGGCGATACACGGAGCCAGACGCAAGGGATATAGATGTATTCGCCCTCGGTAACGGCTCGGCATACGGTACCACCGCCTCCAACAATGGAGCGATGGGTTATGCCCTCCCAGGCAACGAAGGCAAGGGCCTCAAGGTGGGCTTGCTTGACGGTCGTGCCGCCGCCGCTTTCGATGTGGGCGTTCATTTTGACGGCTCGCTCATGTACCCGAAGGACACCATTATAGGTAAGATTCTGCTTTCGTTTATCTACGTCGACGGCGAGGGATCGGGACGCTACAACCTGACGATAAAGGTGAAGACCCGTCAGAAAGGTGATACCATATACCTTGCTTCGAATCGCAGTGTGACCCGTGGCGGACAAACGTTGTCCCCCCACACAGGTCCCCTGAATATTGATGCGGGTAAGACCCCACAGGGCTATTTGACAACGTTGGGCGATGCGCTGGATCATCGAGTCTACCAGGAGGGTGACGTGCTCTGCATCCTCGACACCATGATTATCGGTGCCGACAGTATATCGGAACAGAATGTGGTGATGCGTGGTCAGGACTATAGTGCCATCCAGGTAATAAGATACTCGGGAAGCCATTACCAATTCCCCAGTAAGCTATGTGCCTATCGAGGACCAATGTTCAGTATACGCAACCACGGTCAGTTGAGCACATACTACATGCGTTTCAACGGCAGTGGATGTACTCGCGTGAAACGTCATAGCCAAACGGGAGGAAATGGACCTGTCACGGTCGGCGGCAACCCCTATTATGAGAACGCCGTGCGTGACGGCGACACGCTGTTTGCCAGCGCGCCGATATTCCTACTGGAAGGTAGAGGTCGACTGACGCTCAACAACAACTCAATGCTCTACAATAATATCAATATGTGGAATGGCACCAGTGGCACGCCTGGCGGTGCTGTCGGTATCAAAGGCAACGGCGTTGACAAGCCCACGCTTACTATCACTAACAACGTAGAGATATATAACAACGCTGTATTGCGTACGGCGGCCACGAGTGGCAAACCATCAGGTGCCGGTGTCCATGTGGACAAAGGTTCGCTGGTGCTCGGAGTCTCGGCTCCCTCGTCGGCAATCAACATTACGAAGAACTACTACATTACCTCGCAGTGCGGCACATCGGCGGGTACGACCTATCTGTTGCAGACTAACTCCACCGACGCCACAGGTTATCGCTATGCGCTCGACACGGCTTACCTCAACACGCAGGTGCGGAACGAGGTTCATCTGCTGAGCAATGTGTTCCTGCCGCGTACGGCACCCGCCGTCCCCGATCCCGACGTGCGGGTGTTGACCGACAACATCAGCACGGTGCTCTCATACAGTACGGAAATCCCCGAGAATACACGTATCGGTATCAACAAGTGGTTCCCCGGTGGCTATGACCATGTGGGTGAGGCGCCTCGCGACACCATCTCGTTTGCCTATGTCTCGGTGGCCAACCAGCTGTATACGGCGCGCGCATTGCAACACCACAACTTCTCGAGTGATACCACAGAGTACAATGTATTCTTCCACCCGACCATAGGTCCCTACACGCTCTTCCTGCAGCGTTGCGCTACGTTCCATAAGATGAGCAATATTGCCAGTGTGGAACCGGCGGTGGCCGAATACCGAATGAACGGCAATGCGTCGTGCCCCGTGGGTCTTGACTCTATCATTTATCGTGTCACCGGCGGTTTCTACCCCTACACCTATACATGGGAGCACCTCTACTACGGAGACGACAATAAGCTTGACTCGACGCTCCGTATCCGCACCTACACGACGCCTCACTCCAACGACCATGTGGTGGCCGGTCTGCAGAACGGTGATCCTACGCTGGCTAATGAGTCGAACGCCGACACCTGCCTGCTGGTGGATATGGTGATGCGGCCTACGGCAGCGGATTCCACGTTCTACTACCGTGTAACGGCTACCGACCTGATGGGTTGTCAGCAGACCAAGTACATCGACGTTCAGGTGAAGAAGACCACGGGCACCACTGTGGATGAAAGTTCCTTCCTCAATACAGCTGATGTGGTCAACATCAACGCAGTGGCAGTGCCTTCGGCAACACCGTCGACATCGAATGTGACGGACAAACATTGGAGCTGGTCCGACACCATCACGGGTACCGATACCCGTGGGAGTGACTACCACGCCCGTGTGTACCGCGCGTTCCATGCCGTCACGCTGACCAAAGAGGTGCTGATGGAGAACTCGTGGGGCGATGTGGCCATGACGGCCTACGACGGTTCCGCCATCACTTCGGGAGTATCGCCTGTATGCGAGGGCTCACGTATCGAACTGCAAGCTACACCGGCGGCAAGAAAGTCCTTCCAGATGTGGGGCTTCGACCCGGCTGCCGGTCCGCATACCTACATCCTTATGCCTTCGGAGGACTACACGGTGCAGGCCTACTTCACACCGCTGAAACACTGGAGAGACTCCGTGACTACACCGCCTACTGACGGCTCCTATGTGACGCAGTATAATGGTGATGTGGATATCTACGGTGAGCAGGGTTTGGCTTGGCTCATCAGCCGCATCAACGGCTACAACGGCGTACAGCCGCTGCCGTTCCGCTTCAAGACGGTGCGCGTGCATCCGCGTACTGTGGGTGGTGGCGAGGCCAACATCTACAATATGGGTGCCTGCCTCTGGACACCGCTGGGCAACGCGGTGGAGAAGTTCCACGGACGCTTCATCGTGGATCCCAACGTGAAGATAAGCGATATCATCATCAACGAGAAGAATATGTCCTACCTGGGCTTCTTCGGCTATCTTGACAGCGCATATCTCAATGGTATAGAGCTGCAGCGCGTCATGGTGCGCGGTCCGCACCATGTGGGTGGTCTGGCCGCTATGGCTCATGCCACCGATGTGGATGCTTGCGGTATCGTGGACAACACCACTGCCGGCATCGTGACCATCCTCAGTGGTAACCACACGGTGGGTGGCTTGGTGGCTGAAGCCGACAACTCGACAATCAACTACAGCCAGTCGAAGGTGAAACTGCTGGGTAGCGCCGTCTACGCCGGTGGTGTGCTGGGACGTGGATCAGAAGTGACGGTGTCCAATACACGCGCTATGGATACTTCCAATATGGACGCTATCTACATCGGTGGTATTGTGGGTTACTCTACAGGCACACCGTCCGGTCCTGTGGGTGTCATCGGCGCTAAGGCGTCGACCGGCTCACGGCTGGTGAACAACTATGTCAATATGGTGACGACCAATGGCTCGGCCAACGCCGGTGGCGTGGTGGGCTATGCCGACAACACCGATATCAGGAACAACTATGTATATGGTAGCATGAACGGCACTGAGGCCGTGGGCGCTGTGGCAGGTATCCTGCTCGACAACGTCAGCGCTACCAACAACTACTACCTCCAAGGTACTGCCAGCGATGCGGTGGGCTACGACGATGCGGGTGCATTCCGTAACTACAGCTCGTTCCATGGCAGCGGCAACCAGTGCCTGATGACAACCCCAGTGGCGGGTGTCAATAACCTGACACGTGCCCTCAACGACTGGGTGCGTTCTCAGCACGACACCACGCTGCTTTTCTGGCGCTCCGACCTCACCGGCACCGAGAACCACGGCTATCCGGTCTTTGGTACGCCTGATATCATCCCGGTTTACGACACCATCGTTGCTACCACCTGCGACTACTATGAGTGGCAGAACCAGACGCTCACCGAGAGTGGCAGCTACAGCGTACACCAGACCGACTCGGCTATCTATGTGGACAGCGTGATGACGCTGGTGCTGACGGTCAACAGCTCGACGTCTTCCGAGTTCACCGACTCGGTGCGTCTTGGTGAAAGCTACTCGGGCTACGGATTCTATCTTACAGAGCAGGAAACCGAGCGTGTACGCAATCTCGTGGACAGCATTGGCGTGGCTACCATACGTCTGGTAGACAGCTTGCTGACGGTACACGGTTGCGACAGTGTGGTAACTCTCTCGCTTATCGTATACAAGTCGGCAGAGGGCAACATCATCACCCCAGCTACCTTCGAGGTGAAGATTTATCCTAACCCGACACGTGGTGTGGTCAATGTGGAGGCCTCCGGATTGATGGAGGTGGAGGTGTACGACGCTTCCAGTCGCCGCATTGCCGACCGCAAGGTGTACGATACCGACAAGGTGCAACTCAACCTCACCAACTGCAGCACTGGTGCCTACTATCTCCGTGTGAAGACAGAGCAAGGTACCGTAGTGAAGAAAGTAATAAAGAAATAATGATATATGGGAGGCCGGCGGGCCATGCCCGCCGGCCATAACATACACTATATTGACGAACTAATAGTAATAACGATGCAGAAAAAAGACATAAAGAGCCCTTACCTTCCACCGATGCTCACCATCTACGAGTACGAGGTGGAGCACGGCTTTGCTCTTTCGAAAGAGGCGCATGTGCAGGAGGAGTTTTCAGAATTTACCGGTGCCGGTGGCTTTGGCGACGACCCCTTCAACCCCAGCAGTGGAAGCGGCGGCGGCAACGGAGAATATGAGGAGGGTCTGTGGTATTAATGTTATCGAACAGGGACTGTCGGTGTGCCCTCACACATCGTGGTCTGCAACACAAAAAAGATATGAAGAGATTAATGTTTCTGTCTCTGTTGACAGTAATGACAGTAAGCTTGATGACGGGCTGTAAAAAGGACGAGGTTCTCGTGTCCAAACAGTTTGGTGCCCGCGTGGAAGCCCCTGCGTCGGATACGAAGACGTATCTGGTGAACGAACGTTGGGTGTATTGGGATATGGGCGATGCGCTCTCTGTGTCGGGCGATGCCGACGGCGGTACGGTACATGAGGCCGCTATCATCAGTGGCGACGGTACCATCAAGGGTTATTTCCGTGCCGACGGACTGAATGGATCGGATACCAAGTATCTGTTTATCTATCCCCATAGCGCCAGCAATACCATCAGCTATTCGAGTTCGTTCAACGCTGCGGTCAAGTTTCCGGCTGTGCAGGACTTCCGCGACGACTACACTTTCGGCAAGGATGCCTGCCCCATGGTGGGTTATTCCGCCAGTGGCGACTCGGTGCTGTTCCACTCTTTGGCGGGTATGGCACGCATACAGCTGTTTTCCTCGTTGGGCACATCACAGCAGATTACCAAGATTGAGTTGACTGAGATGAGCGACACTCCGAAGCAAATATCGGGGATGTTCACCATCAGAGACTACGACAAATACGACCCTTACCTGATAGGTACAGGTGTGACCGATGAATCCAAGAAGATTACCATTAACTGCGACCCCGGTCGTACCATAGGTGGTGGGTCGGGCGACCTGTGCACTTTCTACCTCACATTGCCTGCCCTCAACGGCACGACGACCTACAAGTTGGGTGTGAAGGTGACCAACGCCGCCGGCAAACAGTGTACCAAGGTCTTGGGGGTGAAAGTGCGTCGCAACAGCATCATGAAGGTGCCGGCACTGGACATCACCGAGTGGCAAGATGCTCCCGACGGCACGGGCACGACAGCGATTTCGTTTGTTGGTAACGGTACCGAGACGCGTCCGTTCCAGATTTATACCGCAGATGAACTTGCACGGCTCCGCGACACGCTTAACGCGGGACGTCCCGTCAACGGACAACCAGTGACGGCAAGCACATACTTCGCCATCATGCGTTCTGACATCGTGCTGACGACGAGCAACTGGACATCAGGTATCAAGAACTTCACGGGGCGCATGTACTATGCCGCCACGTCGTCATCGACTACGCCCGGTATCACCAACAACAGCAACTACCCCATCTTTGCTTCTATATCGAGCAATGGCGTGGTGGAGGATATCACCATCAAGGGCGACCATTCGCGCAACGTGGTGACGGCCTACAAGGGTTCGCCTCTGTGCGGCTTGAACAACGGTGTGATACGCAACTGCCGCACGGCTACCGACGCCAACTTCAGCGTGACCACCACAGCGGCGGGAACGACGCTGAGCGGCTTGGCTGGCATCTGCGACAGCAACGCCGGCACCATCGAGGGCTGCGTCAACCAAGCGCATATTAGCTGCCCAGGCCGTACAGCGGCGGGTATCTGTCTCTACAACCTGCCGTCGGGCAAGGTGGTGGGCTGCTACGCTATTTCGACGGCCGACTACAGTGCCGCCGAGGCGGGTGCTGTGGTGTATAACAACCAAGGCCTGGTGCGTGCCTGCTACTTCGGTGGCGGCATCACGAGCTCTACTGCGTCGCTGGGCGGCGTGGTGTTCCATAACCACGGCCAGGTGCACAATTGCATGCTGACCACTGGGGTGGCTATCAGCACCACGGGCTCGTTAGGCGGCATCGCGTATGTCAACTGGTCGGACGGCGAGATTGACTCTTGCCAGAACAGCGCTACGCGGTTGTCGGCCAACGACACGGTGGGCGGCATTGTGGCCGTGATGCGCGGTGGCGAGGTGCGAAACAGCTACTGCGGCAAAGCAAATTCGAGAGTCGCCGCCTCTGCTGCAGGCATAGCTGGCGGTGTGGTGGGCTACTGTCATGCGGGTCGTGTGCGCAACTGCTTCAGCCGTGTGAAGACCGAAGGCAATGACTTCGGCGGTTTCGTGGGCGTGATGGACGGCGGCGAGTGTGCCAACTGTTATGCGCGGTTCGGCACGGTGGGAAACGGTGGCAATTTCTATGGGCGCAATACGGGTGGCACCCTTCAGGGATGCTATAACTATAAGGTGGCGCAGACGGATGTCACTAGATTCAACAACCCGCAAGTGGCTATTGGCGGCCATGATAACCTGACGGATGCCATGAACGATGGCATCGTGGACCACCTCTCCAGCAGTTCGCTGTACAGGTCTTGGGTCGCTGGTGATGGCGGATGGGCTGTGTTCGGTGCCGCTGCCCGCTCGCACCGCAGATAGCGGGCGAAGGCGGCAGTGCCCTCCTAACTTTGAGTTTTCGATTTTATGATTTTGTAATTGGGGGTTGGCTTTCGGGCCGCCCCCTTTTTGCATCCTTGTTTACAGGGGATTTTGCTCTATTCGCAGAGGACTGAAATTTCTCCTCGAGACTTTGCGATTTCCCGTGGAGACTTTCGGATTTCCCGTGGAGACTTTCGGATTTCTCCACGGGACTTTTCAAAGTCTCCACGGGATTTTTTGAAAGGGTGCCGCTCTCTACTTTTCCAGGGCGGGACTATGCAGGTTGGCAGAGGGAGAGGTAGCCCGCGTCGTCGGGCAAGGGCAGGGTGGTGAGCCGGAGAAGGCAGGACTGGAGGCAGGGGCTGATGGCGGCAGGGCAGCCCTCGGTGGAGACGGACACGGTGTCGTCGCTCACATCGATGCCTTGCAGCGGCTCCATGCCTACGATACCGGTACCCAGGCATTTGACCACGGCCTCTTTGCGCGTCCACAGCCGCGAGAAGACACGGTCTTTGTCATCGGCCAGTCGGAGGATGTCCATCTCTCGCTGCCCGAACACGCGCTCGGCCAACGGCTCCTTGTATGTTCGCACGGACTCCACGTCGATGCCCACCTCCCTGTCGGACACCGCCACGGCTACGGCGTTGCGGCAGTGGCTCATGTTGAAATGCACCTCAGGATAGTTGGACAGACGGGGCTTGCCTTGGCTGTCGTAAACGAGCAACGGCAGTTCGCGCAGTAGCCCCTCTTCGCGCAGACAGTCGGTCAGCAATTGGTAGGCGATGACCTTCTCGCGCCGCCCTACGAAGTGGGATGTGCGACGGATGCGTTGCGCCTCCGTGGGCGGCAGGGTGGTCAGCAGTTGCTCCACGCGCCGCTCGTCGTAGGCGGCCAGGTCGGTATAGAGAAGGTACTTCATGGGCGCAAGGTGGTGACAGAACCGTCGTCGGCCACCCTTACGATGCGCGACGGCGCCAAGTGGGGGATGGCTCGGGAGGGAGAGGAACACATGGAGGGCGCCACCGCGTAGTCCACCAGCGGAAACAATGCGGGGTCGATAGCATTGTAGCACGTCGGCGACGGCTCTCCCGACAGGTTGGCCGATGTGCTGACAATCGGGCGGTCCCAAGCCAGCAGCAACTCGTGGCAGAACTCCGCTCCCCGGCTGTCGGTGACACCCGCGTTGGCCCGCGGCACACGGATGGCGATGCTGCCATCGGCTGCCGTCAGGTTGTCGGCAAGACCTACGGCGTGCGGGAAGATGACCGTCGTGGGGCGGTCGCTGTGTAGCAGCAGCTGCAAAGCATCTTCCGACGGTGCAGGCACATAGCGCCGCACCATCTCTTCGCCGGCGCAGAGCAGGAGCATGCTCTTGGTGTGGTCTCGCTGCTTGATGCGGTATATCTTTTCGATAGCGTCGGCGTTGGTGGCATCGCAGCCCAGTCCCCATACAGTGTCGGTGGGGTAGAGGATGGTGCCTCCGCGACGTAGCGTGTCGAGTAGCAGATTGTCAATCATGAGTCAGGTCCTTGATTCGGTTTTGCAAAATTACTAAATATTAGCCAAACGACAGTTGTTCCAAAAAAAATTCCTATATTTGCAACTCGGTTCTGCGAACCCACAGAAGAGAAAATACAATTCAATAATTTATTAACTAAAACATTACAATCCTTATGTCAACGTTAAGTTACGTTATCTCGGCTGTAGCCATCATCGTCATCGTTGCCGTTATTCTGTACGTGCGTGAGGCCAAGAAGGGACACCCCAAGGGCCTTATCGCCGCCGCTTTGAGCAACATGGGCGAGCGCTTCGGCTATTACATTATGAATGCGGTGCTGGTGCTATTCATCTGCTCCAAGTTCGGTATTGACGACAAAGTGGCAGGTGTCATCTATAGCATCTTCTACTTCAGTATCTACATTATGAGTCTGCCTGGCGGTATTATCGCCGACAGGTTGCAGAACTACAAAGGCACCATCCAGGCAGGTCTGCTCACCATGGCTGCCGGCTATGTGATACTATCCATCCCCATCATGGCCTCTCCGGCCAACAAGGGCATGGTGCTGGCCATCACCTGCATCGCACTCTTCATCATCGCCTTCGGTAACGGTTTGTTCAAAGGCAATCTGCAGGCAATCGTCGGTCAGTTGTACGACAACTTTGAGGCCGAAGCTGCCAAGAGAGGTCCCGAAGAACTGGCCAAAGCCCAGTCGAAACGTGACCCCGGTTTTCAGATTTTCTACGTGTTCATCAACATTGGCGGTGTCGTGGCTCCCTTTATTGCCCCTGTGCTCCGTCAGTGGTGGCTGGGTGTCAAAGGAATGTCCTACAATGCCGACCTCCCCAAACTCTGCCATCAGTTTATTGACAATCCCGACAGCATGAACCCCACTCAGTTGGCTACACTTTCCGACTTGATGGTTGCCAACGGAGCCGGTGCTGTCGATGTGGCTAACTGCACTAACTATCTTGAGGTATTCAATACGGGTGTACATTTCTCCTTTATCGCCTCTGTATTGGCTATGATTATCTCTCTTGTCATCTTCCTGTGCACCAAGAAAGGCATGCCCGACCCCGTGAAGAAAGCCGCTGTCAGCAATACCGACGAGGGTGCTGTGACTTACACCGCCGAGGAAAAAGCCGCTATGGCCAAGGAGGTCAAACAGCGTATGGCAGGCCTCTATGCCGTGCTGGGCGTCTGTGTGTTCTTCTGGATGTCGTTCCATCAGAACGGTGAGTCTCTCTCATTCTTTGCCCGCGACTTCGTCAGAACCGATGCTATCGCTCCTGAAATCTGGCAGTGTGTCAACCCCTGTCTGGTTATTCTTCTTACTCCTATTATCATGTGGCTCTTCGGAACCAAGTGGGGCAGCAAGATTTCCACCCCTCGCAAGATTGCCGTGGGTATGGGTATCGCTGCATGTGCATATCTGTTCCTCACCATCCTCAGCAATATTAAAGGATTCCCCTCGGGCGAAGCTTACAGTCAGCTCGGTACAGAAGCCCGTATGGGTCTGAAGACTGATGCATGGGTAATGCTCGTGGTATACTTCTTCCTCACTGTTGCCGAACTCTTCATCTCCCCGCTGGGACTCTCCTTCGTGTCCAAGATCGCCCCCAAGCATATCCAAGGTATTTGCCAAGGCCTTTGGCTCAGTGCCACCGCTATCGGCAACCTGCTTATCCTCTTGGGACCTATCTTCTACAACAAACTGCCCAAACTGTGGCTCTGCTGGCTGGTATTCCTCGTGGTATGCCTCATCGCCATGGCTATCATGTTCGGCATGTTGAAGTGGTTGGAGAAAATCACTTCCGACAAGGCAGAATAATGCCATGTATCGGGAAGAGTAAGTAAAAGACAGAGACGGGCAGTTGCGGGGTTGTCAATGAAAGCGAGGTAAGGACACCTCCTTAAGCCCCAACATCATCCCGTCTCTGTCTATTAAGAACATACAAAACCATTAAACAATGAAAAAAATTGCACTTACCATTATGGCTTTATCCATCTTTGCAGCGATAGGTTGTAAGCATAAGACTGCAGAGTCGTCAGTGAGCGAACTGCAGCAGAAAGTTGACGAGTACGCCGAGTTTACTCTGACGACCGACCTCAGCGTTTTGAGCGATAGCGAAAAACAACTGTTGCCCATCTTTATAGAAATTGCCGATATCATGGACGAACTGTACTGGGAACAGTACTACGGCTTGGAGAATCGCGCTGCTCTCGACACGTTGAGCGACCCTGCCATGAAGGAGTTCGCCATGTTGCAATATGGAGCATGGGATCGTCTTGACAGCGAGAAACCTTTTATCCCTGGTGTGGGAGAGCGTCCCAAGGGGGTCAATTTCTACCCTGTCGACATGACGGAGGAAGAATTCAACAACTTGGACGACCCAGCCAAGAGCAGTCAATACACCATTATTCGCCGTGACGAGAACGGAGCCCTCAAGGTAATACCCTACCATGAGGCCTATGCCGACAAACTGGCCAAGGTGGACGAACTGATGGGTAAGGCCATTGATATTGCGGATAACCCCGCCATGAAGAAATATCTCATCGAGCGCCGCAAGGCCTTCCAAACCGACGATTATTTGGCAAGTGATATGGCGTGGATGGATATGAAGGACAGCAAGCTTGATTTCGTCGTGGGACCTATCGAAAACTACGATGATGCTCTCTTTGGATATAAGACATCCTACGAATCGTTCATATTGGTGAAAGATGTGAATTGGAGCAATAATCTGGCCAAGTTTGTGAAGATGTTACCCGATTTGCAGAAGCAACTGCCTTGTGACCCGAAATTCAAGCAAGAGGTTCCTGGTACGGAGAGCGACCTCAACGTGTACGATGTAATTTACTATGCAGGTGACTGCAATGCCGGTTCCAAAACCATTGCCATTAACTTGCCGAACGATGAAAGAGTACATTTGGCCAAGGGCGCTCGTCGTCTGCAGTTGAAGAACGCCATGCAGGCCAAATTTGATAATATATTGATGCCTATAGCCAAATTGTGCATCTGCGACGACCAGATAGACAATGTGAAGTTTGACGCGTTTTTCAGTAATGTGTGCTTCCATGAGGTTGCCCACGGACTCGGTATAAAGAATACTGTCAACGGCAAAGGTAATGTCCGCACAGCTTTGAAGAACCAATACAGTTCATGGGAAGAATCCAAGGCGGACATTTGTGGGTTGTTCCTTACGCAAACACTTATTGAAAATGGCGAGATTACGGGCATTAGCGTTGAGGACGCCTATGTGACGTATATTGCTGGCATCCTCCGTAGCGTACGTTTTGGTGCTTCCGAGGCCCATGGAATTGCCAATATGATGTGCTTTAACTTTATGCAGGATCATGAAGCGTTCACACGCGGAGCCGATGGCAAGTATGTGGTCAACATTGAGAATGCTAAAGCTGCCATGCAAGAGTGGGCCGCCTTGATCCTGAAAGTGGAAGGCGAGGGCGATTACGATTTCGCACAGAAATATGCTGAGGAAAACGGAAAAGTACGTCCTGCTTTGCAAAAGGATTTGGACAACATCCGTGCGGCTAACATTCCTGTCGATATTCGGTATAATCAGGGCAAGAAAGCTCTTGGACTGGAAAAATGATATCAATAGAGGGGGAGGCAGTGGTGCCTTCCCCTACTTTTTATAGTGCACAGAGTGTATTTTGAAGCCGTATAGAAGAAAAATTTGTGCGGTTTCAAAAAGATATGTATCTTTGCAAACACAAATGTCATGAACATATGAAGAGAAATTTCGTGTAATGACGTTTGAATCAGTCTCCCGGAAAGATGCAGGAGTGGTTGAACTGGCCCGCCTGGAAAGCGAGTAAACGTCAAAAGCGTTTCAAGGGTTCGAATCCCTTTCTTTCCGCAACAGTAAGCAACAAAGCAGGATTATTTCCTGCTTTGTTTTATTTTTATAGAATGTATTACGGTCTGGGAAGACAGTTGGAAAGCCAAGGATCTTATCATGTAATAGGGAATGGAGATAGCACTAATGACGTATATGTTGATAAATAGTTGTGATATTCGTATAATTGCATATATAAATAATTGAATGATAGATAAAAATGTCTATATTCAACATCAGGAGTGTATATCGTTCAAAATTTGTGCAATTTGAGAAATTCTAACCCTACGATTTCTTGAAAAAATGGAACAATGTGTATGCTACGGATAAAGTTTTTGCGTATATAATTTATTGTTTATGTACTTGATAGCGTTTTAATGGTAGGAAAAATAAAAAAATATTTTGGTAGAATGGAAAACAGTTGTATCTTTGCAACCGCTTTCGCCGAAAAAATGAGGTGTTGAAAAGAGTGGTGGGTAGAGGCGATAGTGAGAGAGCATTGAAAGAATGGGAAACGAGATAGCGTGATGTTG